>ERZ772973.12-NODE-12-length-210055-cov-5.37373_pt1 | contig 210055 bp, 182 predicted proteins | sample MGYA00580672_ERZ772973 | MGnify/ENA primary metagenome ERZ772973 (study PRJEB29015, sample SAMEA2737938) | human oral metagenome | biome: human oral; feature: human-associated habitat; material: dental | place: China | collected 2152 ...
AGCTTTGCTGGTATCGACTACGTCGCCGCTAAAATGTTAGTTCATTCTAGCGTTACCATAGAAGAACATCTGGGCTAATTGCCCACCCATGGTCTGGTCCATTACGTAGCTTGCTAATCTTGCTTTACTAAAGAGACGTTCACTATTGGCTACATTAATGGCTATACGACGTTTCAATTTATCCATACGGTGGATTTGAGAAGCTAGGCCTAAGCCACTTAAGATAGCCATATAGTCATTAAAGTAACTATCATCATCAAACAAACCTTTGGCGATGGTTTCACTAGCCGCGCCTATGCCTGCACCAGCAACCGCTCCTGCCGGACCAGCTACTGCGGTACCGACTACAGCCCCAGTAGTCGTACTCAATAAAGTGTCACTCCAAGAAACGGCTTCGCTCACAGGTAAGGTAATAATATTACCCATATCGGCTATTTCAAAATTCACTTTTACTTGTAAGTAATGGCCTCTATTATCCCAGCCTATGTTTCCTTCACCACGACTGATGCTCAATGATTTAAACATACCCAACCGTGTTTGGGCTCTACCTTGGTCGTACAATTCACACAAGAAAGGTTCTACGTGTGACTGTTTACCTGCACTACGTGGTAGTGCTCCAGCCAATAACATACTCAATGGGATATAAATATTCATCAACTGACTAATCGGGTCATTAGCAGGGCTAATTAAGTCTACACTATAACTCATACTCGGTAGATTAGCCGTACTCCTATCCCAGTGCTGTGGAAAGTCAGCAAAAGCAGCGCCGCCTAATACAGCTAATCCTTTTAGATTAATCGTATCCAAAGCGGCCATAGCAAAATCTTTCACTACGCTACCAATGGCTTCTAATGAGTCAGCGACGATACCATCACCTAGATTACCATTGGCTAAGTCAAATCGTGCATCACGAGCCGCACTACCCGTACTATTAATCTTATCACCTAAATCACTATTTTTGAAGTCATTACTGAATGATTCAGAAACCGTACCACCATGGTTTACACGGAAAGATACCCAGCTACCGCCTTCTTCAGCTTCCGTCCAAAGGAAACTAGGTAAACCAGTCTCCCCGAGCATGTTAGGGTCACCTGCTCTATCTAAGTCACTCATGGGGTCAGTATCGGCATTTTGAGAAGCCGGATTATCCATCCATTTCTGAAAGTAATCTTTAAAGCGTACCCCTTTACTCGGCTGACTTTGTCCTCCTAATAAAGCATTGTACTTCATCCTCAACGAAGTCGCTACACTATCAGGTCTCTTCTTACCTGCGTCTATTAAAATATCTAAGTGTTTCCTCCATTGACGCTGCGCTCTATTCATCAGGGCCCATACGTCTATACTACCATCTTCATCAATAATTTCCGGAAATTGAGCGTGTAAAGCGGCTCGCTCTTGAGGGGTGACATGATAATCATCCGTAGCCGTCACCGAACTATTAGTGAAGGGCGTATTATAGAAAATAATACCTCGGTTAACCGCTAAGTGGTTAACAATCGTCTGTACGGCGTCCCAGTACATGGGCATAGTGGGTTTTAAATAGTAAAAACGAGAAGAAGGTTTATTCATGAAGAATCGACCGACTTTATCTATCAGCGCTAATCCCTGTATAGGCCAGAGTAACAAACTACTCGCTATACCTAAACCAAATCGTGCTACGTTATACACGATACCTGTGCCCCGTCCCGTACGGGCGTATTTACCCGCATTATAGTCATACATGCCATTTAAAAAACGCCATAGACTATTAAAAGCAGGTACGCCAAAACGTAAGTGAATCACGTGCATGTTATCGTCAAACGCTTCACTGTGGAATACACCTAAGCTATCATACCCAAAACTTTGCTGGTTTAATTCATTCTTAATAGGTGGTGGGTCAGTAAAGATAGAAGATTGAGGTAGAGGATTAACCACTAAGTTACCGCCAAAGCCCGAAGTAACGTACTTCAGTTTAGCGGTACTCATTGTCCTCATTTCTAATAAAGCAGCGTCAAAGTCGTCCGCATTGACTAAGAAGCTACGCCTAATCCAATCCTTATCTAGTAAAGTACCGGATGTCGTACCTGCACCCTTACGAGTGATAGGTAATATCAGGTCTTCACCATCACTAGCTGCGTGTTTAGCCATAAATAAAATATCCCTAGTCTAGTTAAATATATAATCCTACAAAATCCACACTGACAAATGATGTCATATACCCTCCCTTACCCTATTACAGGTAAGGGAGTAGGTAAAGGTATATGGTTTAATCTACTCACATATCAATGTGCGACTATGTTTGTACGTTTCATACCTAAAGGTGCTTGATGATTTGCCTTTCTCGCTCCTTGTATATCTTTCGCACTTAACTGTATTTTACTGGCAGGTTCAGTATTGCTATTAGACTGAGTCGCTTTAAGTAAATCCGCTTGCTTATCAATACTGCCACTTACCCCACTAATCGCACTCTTCATCTCTTTGAGTACTTTTAACTGCTCTTTTTGTACATTCAAAGATTCTTTCAATATGTTATTAGTGGATTCTGCTATCTTACTTTGTCTTTGCGCTTCTGCTACGTGAGTGCGAGCAAAATCTTCTTTATTGACTTGAGTCGCATTCATTAGCTCATTACTACTTTGCCGTTTTCTATCTGGTAAATTAGCATTGATATCCATTATACCATCACGAGGTGCATTTGCTAGTTCCATAGCGGTCGCTGTAGCTGGATTTACCTTATTGGTAGTACCTGCCCCTCCTGAGGCTATATTACGAGCCTCCTTGGCGATTACAGTGGACATATTGGCCTGTTTAGCTAATGCATTACGTGCTCTCTCATTGAGATTACTATAAATACCATTATCCCGTCCAGTGAGACTATTCTCCATGGTGACCCCGTAAGCGGAGCTACCACCACTTTGTATACTGCTACGTATGTGGTCACGTTTTACACTGGGTAAAGCGCCAGACTGTGCGGCCATGACACTATTGGCTACTGAGCCTTGCGATAAAGAAGCTGCCTCATTTGCTTTCATATTCGCTCTCACGTTAGCAGCATTAGCTTTTTCTTGAGCCGCCGCTTTATTTAAGCGAGCACCTACTTCAGTATCTTTACCACTGTCTTTGCTTACTTCTTGTTCTTTACCGACTGGTTTATACCCCATCAATGTACCATCACGGAAGGTAACATGATAACCATTACGATAAGCTTGAGCCACATAAGGACTCCTTTGTACGAAGTCACTAATCCACTGCGTGCCGTCATACATACAGATATGTCCATAAGGATGGCCAGGTACTGCGGTAAAGACTTTAATGTCACCAGCCATGCTAGGAGCGCTATTGGGTATGCGTCTGAAACCTTGCGATTCTAAACGACCATTGGTAGCGTATTCACGGGCATGCCCGCCACCTTGTATACCGGCGGCATTTAAAGCCAAACGTACAAAGTAAGCACACTTACCACGACTTTTTTGGGTAGCATTACGACGTAAAGTCGCAATCGCTTTTAATAGCCTATGTCCATTCGGTAACTTAATTGCACGGGCGGCTATTTCCTGTGGAATTCCAGGAGCAAAGGGACCGGCCATTTTACCACTGGGTAAAGCACCTAAGCTACCCATACCGTCCATACGGTTATAACTTACGCCACCTACGCTATTACGGATACGGTCGAAAGCCGTACTACCCGTGCTACTCATACTGCCCAGTGCGCTATTGGGGCTGTTTGTAGTACTGGTAGTACCACCTGTATCTCTACCGTTATTATGACCTAATACGGATTGGTTCCCTTTATCAAGAGGATTACCATTCATAGTAGCCACCATACTGGGACTACTGCTCTGACTTTCATTACCCTTAATACCGTTATTAGCTAATGCTCTATCGACAGTGGCTAAATAGTTATTCCTATTTTTAATACCGCCCGCTCTGTATTTAGGATTATTAATGGCCCACTTGATGAAATGTTGGCCTACTAAGTCCATCCCTCTATTGACTTCAATATTGGGATTTTTCAAGAACTCATCTACAGCCTGTTTATTGGCCTGACTGGCTCCAAAAGACTTAGTAATCATCTCTTGTCGTAAGAATTCAGCTTGTGCATCCAATGCGGCTTGGTTCCGCGCCATAGTACCATTACGCATCAATCCCTTACTACTAAGATATTTCATCAAAGCAATCGCACGGCTACCTTGCCAGCTAATCATACCGATGTTAATCTTACCATTGGCATCGTCTTTATGCGTACCAAATAGATATTTATCGCGTAATCCATTCTCACGTCCGACTTCAGCGACCAATACACGAGCTTGATTATGACTAAAGCCTGCTTTCCTAAAGGCATTATAAAGCATCATGGCTGCTTCATCTTTACCTTTAATCGCTTGCCCTACGTCTCTCATGTTTTCCATGTAGGTATTACCAAAGTCGCTAGCCGCTTCGCTTAAGCTCTTTTCACCACTGAAAAAGGCTTTGGTATTATCCCAAAGACTAGCGGCATTGCTCTTTGTACCTTCCCAAAGAGACATCGCGGTATCTTGCACTCGACTGGCTATGGTATTGTGCATTTCTTTTATCTTATCCCACATGCTCGCATTGGCTTCTTTGAATCTCTGTAGGATACTCTTAGACTCTTCTTCTTGAGCCGATACCGTGTTTCGCATACCTGCTTTGGCTTCTTCTTTAAGGTTATTATCCTTACCACCTTCTTTTAAAGTTTCATAGTTAGCATGCGTAGACTTACTGTCTATATTAGCTACTTCTTCAAGAGGGCAGTATACAAACTGCCAAATACTTTTACCATTTACCCCTTTAGCATTACGAATAGCGTCTGCTACTTTCAGTTTCTTATCTTTCGCTAAGGAAGGTAATACCGTATAAAAGTCAGCACTACCAGTTACTTCCCTTGCGGTGGTAGCAAAAGCAATAAAGACCGGTAAGAAGCGGTTTTGTAACCATGCTTCTAATCGACTGTATTCAGGACCATTTACATCTAAGCTATCTGCGATATCTCTAAAGTTAGCTTTAAGTAAATCAGTATTGACATTACCATTTGTGATATTAACGATATTCTTATCTATCATCCTCTCCTCAATAGAGAGCATCTTCTCTATTTTGGATTGTGTCATTTCATTTAAGCCATAAGCTTTCATCCTAATGACAGTTAAAGCATCTGCGGTATTGTTTTTAAACAAACCGAAGAACTTACGACCTATTTTGACTTGTGCTTTTAACATTAATCCAAAAGGAGTGAATGATAATGCTTTACTAATTAACCCATCGCCATCGATGGTATCTGCGATTAGATTGGTTGTCTGTTTCAAGCTCTTTGCGATGTTTTCAGGTTTTAGAGGACTATCTTTACCAAAGAGCTTCTTACCATTATCCATTACAAAGTCAGCTATTCGTAAGGCAGGGCTGAGGTCTTTAGCTTTATCCGCTAGTTCACTGAAGAAACCTTTAGACTCACTCGTATCTTCCTTCTTACCGTCTTTACGGTAAATGGCGATTTGATTATCAATCGCCTGTACGACTTGACTTTGGTTGACTTCCGTCATTTCCAGTTCACTAAAAGGCGTAGGTGTAACAGGGTATGCATTCGCATTCATCTTCACTTGGGAGAGGAACTTAATAGCCTGCTCTGTATTCATCTTATCCATGGCCTCTATATCTGCTTTACCCATAATCGCTTGCTGTACTTGCAAAGCCATTAAGTAAAATGGTTTAAAGCGCAGATTGAACCATTGGTTCAGTTTATACATGCTCTCTTTAGAGTCCACATCCCCATCTACTAGTTCTAGTAATCTATCTTCATTAAAGCCAGGTTTCAAAGTAGGTCCTGTAGGAGATAATGATACAAACTTCATCAACATCTCTTCTAAATCGAATATCTTTTTACAAATATCGATATTATCAGGATTGATACCGTATTGCATCAAGCGTATCTTATCTAAATCCGTTTGATTACGACGAGTAAAGACTCGACCTATTTCATATAGCTTCCCGCCTATCTTATCCCCTATCATACTGCCTACAAAACTACCTATTAGGCCACCTACGACAGGAATAGGAATCAATGCTTGGCCAACAATACCACCTACTATACCACCAGCGGCATTACCTACAGCACCACTCATGGCTTTATAGTCACCTTCTTCATGGGCTTGATAAGCCATTACGCCACCCCGAGCGATATCAATTAAGTTCCAACCGCTTTTCCAGTTAGCGCCTGTTTTCAAAGCCGTAGTGACTTTACTACCTACACCTGACGGATTCTTAACTAAATCGCTAGCGCCTTGCATTAACCCACCTTTGACTAATCTAGGTACTTTGTTACGCAAAGGTTCTTGAGGACCCATTAGGGCAGGTTTACTTTCTACGTTAAAGGTATTGCTACCGGTTACTTTATTGAAACCTTTTTTTAATAAACCAGGACCAAATATAGCACCTGCACCTAAACCCATACCTAAAGCACTGCCTCCCGCACTAATGGCTTTATCACTCAACCAGTCCATGGTACGAGTCATTGAGCTATCTTGATAATCACTCATACGAGCATCGGCTTTATCATTCAGCATGGGACTGGGAGGTACCCAATTCTCATCAGGAATCGCACCAGGTAGGTTTTGAGCGGTAGACATACCGTATAAAGCAGCCTGTTGTTGTTGAGGTATCACATTGCCACTATTAGGCGCGCCATTTAAGATACCTAAGTTATCAGCGGCTTCGGCTTTCTCACTGCCACCGAAAAACATATATAAGGCACTTAAGCCAGCTGCTAATGCTGCTAATTTACCTTTACCCTTACCCAGCTTAGAGAGCATCTTACCAAACCAGCCACCTTTAGCAGCCTTAGAAGCATCACCTGCAGCATCCGCTAGTTTCGCACCGGTAGCGGCGCCACTCTTACCCGTAAGTTTACTCCAAGCGCTTTTACCGAAGTTCTTAATACCACCAAAGACAGAAGTAGCAATAGCGCCTAAAGCCGCCATTAATCCACCACTTAACTTCTCTTTGATACTATCAAAGACACTGCTTATCCAACCTTTCTTCTCTTTATCTTCCTTACCCTCTTTAGTAGCGTTTTCTTCTTTACCGTCTTTATCTTTGGCCTTCTTAGCCAATAGACGTTTTTGCAGTAAGTCTTTGACACTACCTTCAGTATCTCCATCATCATCCGTATCACCAAAGACTCTACGCCCTGGTAAACGGTCGTCTAGTAACTGGTAAATGGAGAGTAAAGTATTATTCGTCTCTTCTTGTAATTGAGCAGATGCGTATAAAGTAGCATCTCTATTTAACCCATTACCTGTAATCAATCCTTTTAAGAAACTACCCGTATTACGAATGCCTTTAAATTGCATTTTAACAATACGTTTAGTGATGTTCTTATACGCCGTAAACGCTTTATTACCGGTACGTAGGGCAAAGTTAGCGATTCTTCTGATTAGTCCACCTATAGGCTGACCTTCTTTATTATACAAACCAGAGTGTAAGTCCTCTGCTGATAAGATGACATTACCTTCTTTATCGACTACTGTACCATCGATATCATTAGGCGAGTAAATCGCTTTACCGGTCTTTCTATCAAAGTAAGCACCTTTACGCATCATTCGTGCTGACAATACAGGAGTATCTTCACCTTTCAAATAGACGTCTTGTGCATCGGCTACGCTCAATACTTTCTTAGCGATACCAAAACTGTTTTTAGTCAGCTTCCAGAGATTACTATAATAAGCCGTCATACCGCCTTGTACTAAACCAAAGGCTTTTACGGGTAGTTTAACGAGACTAGAAAGTAGGGACATTTGCTTACGTCGCTTATTCCGCACGTATGCTTTACTAATATCATCCTCTTCTAATACCACATCACCATGAATGTCTACCACTGTACCCGTAATATCGTTTAAATTGAAAATCGCTTTATTTGTTTTCAAATCACGATAGTGCCCTTCTCGTAGTTTCTTCTCAGTCATGATGACATCACCATTTAAGTAAATGTCACCTATCTCATCTTCACCTTGGTTATACCCTTTGCCACTGAACATTCTACCAGCTAAGCTAAAAGGTTTACCCATTAAAGAGAAGCTATTTTTCAAATAACCACGATACCAGTTAGTAAACCAGAGACTACCATCTTTAATCTTACCTAAACCACGTCTTAATAGACTACGTTTCTTAGTAGAGGTTCCATCCGTATTACCGTCGATACTTTCACCAGTCATACTGCCTAAGGTACTAATCAAAGCTTCTATACTGATTAATCGAGTATTTATATCATCGACCAAAGTCTTGGAGACTTCTGCTTTTTCAGCAGCTAATTTGTCTAACTTATCACTCAGACCAATACGGCTGATAAACTCTGTATTAAAATAATCGCCAAATAGCGTAGTGAGTCTATCTTCAGTGGTATTAGTATCACTGATATTATCATCGCCAGGGACATATGTATCGTACCCCATACGCTGGCGATAATAGGGAGTAGCTGGCCTTTGTTGCGACTCTATTGGTATAACACTACTAATATCGACATTAGTATTCGTTATATCATTTTCTCTTTTCATGCTAGCGGCGTAAGTATCGGGAGTAATACTACGTCCTTTACCTACATACCAATCAAAGAGCGTGTTGCTATTGGTAGAGAGATTACCTTTATCATCCCGCTTAGTAACACCTAGTCCTTCTAATAAGTCACCATAACCTACATCTGTATACTCTTGAGCTAAATAAGCAGGATTAATGACACCTTCTTTAAAACCATGTATTCCTTTTACGAGTTTCACCAACTCTCTATGGTCTTCATTATCAGGATTGTTTAAGAAAGCTTCCACCACTCTCTTATACTTACGACGGGTCATCGCACTTAAGTCTTTGAAGTTCTCTTCGTTCTGTAAGTAGGCGGCATTAATTGGTTTATCACGATTTAAGACATCTCGAGCGAATATATTACCAATGGTTTCTTTTTCATCGTCTCGCAAGATACCTTCTTTATCGAGTATAGTCATCACTTCTTTAATACGGCTATTCTTGTTATCTAGATTAGCTTTAGATACAAACTCCTCTTTCATACTACCCATGAGCTTACTTTTAGCAGTAAAGCCTCTCTTATTGAAGTCATACATCAAGAGTTCTGTATTATCATCTCCCGTACGTAAAGCGGTCACTTCACGTAAGATACGCGCTAAGTAACCAGGGATAATCTCAGTCACACTACGGGTGAAGTGTTGAGTAATCATCCCGGGCTTACGCATATCGTCTATACGACTGCCTTGTAAGGCTACGTCTATATTCGTACCACTACGAATGATGTCACCTAGTAAAGGTTTGATTAACTTATCCAGTATTCCTTTACCACTGGTCTTTAATGCTTTCTTAAGTAACTCTACCTTTTGTCGAGTATCTGAATTTTTAAATTCACTTTTAGATAAGCCAGACATATCCTCTATGATGGCATCGTAATCCCAATCACCTTTTTCACTCTTAAATTGGTTTAGCTTATTTTGATTACGATTAGCCCAGGCCCGTATAGTCGCCTCGATATTCATAATCTCAATTTCAGCCAGATTACCCAGTCCTCTTACTTGGGGATATTTCTTATTGATATGATCTCTTACCTTACCGGTAGCATATTCACGTGCTCTACCAGCAGCCCATTTACCGACCTGCTCGTATTTATTACCGCCCCGACCATCTAGACTTTGTAGCAGTAATTCGATACTGTCAGATGACATACCCAAAGCACCAGAAAGACCTTTAATCTTCTCGATTACCTGAGTTTTCATACCCGTCATCAAACGGTCTATACCACTGCCCTTCAATAAAGCCTCTTGAGAGTGTTCTAGGAATCTGTTCCTCCACATCTGACGAGAGGCTTCAGTGAGACTACTTTTCATGTAGTCACTCATTCCTGTATTCTTACGGATACCCTGTAATTCGTTCTTTAAGTTAATACTCAAAGCCTTTAAGGTATCTAGTTGTAGCAATCCTACTTGATGCGCTTTTAGCTGTAGCTCTAATGATTTTCTCTGATACTGTACATTAATCGTATCTTGATAGTTGACCAAACGTCCGACGGACATCCGAATATCATTAAGTTGTCCCTGAGTCGCTTGGAAGCGCCCATGCTCGATGATGGATTTATAATCTTCTCTTTTCTCTTGACGCTTTCTATATACATCCGTCTGTAACATCTGCTGACCAAATACATCATGCAGTGTTTTATTAATCATCGCGCCTTCTACGTCTTCCTCTTGACCACTCTTAAAGCCGTAGTCATTTTCTTTTTCTAACCACTTACTCTTTTGTGCTTTATTTAACGCTTCTTGTAATTTAGGCGGTAATTCATATTCACCCCCTTTTTCCAAAGCTGTACGAATCGTTCGTTTAATGTTCTGTTCATTCTTCTTATACTCCTGCGAGGCAGTCGTAAAGACTTCAGATACATTCTTTTCTAATTCGTCTTTTAAGTCAAATACCGACCCGTACTCTCTAGGTAGAATATCCCGTACAGTCTTTTGCACATCTGTCTTTAATATCTCACTTTTAAAGCCACTGACAAAGTCTTTAATGGGACCACGACTAGGTTTATCTTCATTACCAAAAGGGTCACTAGCCATATTCATATCAGGCATATCCAAGTCATCCCAGTCGATGTCGAGACCATCTGTCTGGTTTTTGACTTCTTTACCTTTCTTATTCCATCCAAACATAGTACAATTTACTCCTATCTTTGAAAATAAATACTGTTTAAATTAAAATATTCAAAAACCCTATGATTACCTTATAAAGGTAATATGCATGAAGGTAATAATCAGGGAATTTCAAAATCAATATCCTGTATTTTATTTACCTGTGTATACATCATTCTCCCATTAACCATATTGAAATAGAAAGGTAGGCTTTGCAATGCGGCACAGTTTAATTCCTTTTAATCTAAGCTTTCTAGAACTAACGCCTCAAAAGTTAGCGCTAATGAAGCCCGTCACCTCCCTTAACATTTACGATTCCAAGCATGAAGCTTTCCATCCTGATGGTCTATGGTCTAATACTATTTTCGGACCACCCGGAAACCCCATGCGTAATTTACGTTTCTCGTACATCAATGTTAAAGTGGATTTAATCCATCCTGTCTATTATAAAGCCTTAGTCGATAGTAAGAAGTTTTATAAAGGAATTATGGAAGGTAGCGAATATGCTATCTGGAATCCTAAAGAGAAGGATTTCGAACGTAGTGATAATGTACAGGGTAAGACCGGCTTTGCTTACTTTATACAGCACATTAAAGAGATTACTTTAAAAGATACAGGGACAGTGGGACGTAAAAGAAATATAGCCCTACTAGAGAAGTATCGGGATAAATGTACAACACAATATGTCGTCGTATTACCGGCAGGATTACGAGACGTAGAAATCAAAGATGGTCGTCCTACAGTAGATGATATCAATGATTATTATAAGCAGCTCATGATGCTCTCCAATAACATCAATGAAGCGACATTACAGCATGATATATCCCTAATCGACCATATCCGAATGAAGATGCAATTATGCTTTATTGAGCTATATCAATACATCAATTCGATTGTATCCGGTAAGCGTGGTTTATTCTTAGGTAAATGGGCTTCCCGTAAGGTACAGAACACCTCTCGTAATGTGATTACGGCTTCTGCTCCTGGTGGGGCTATTTTACATCATCCTGATAACATAGGCTATATGACTGCTGTAATAGGGCTTTATCAGCAGATGAAGAATATCCTGCCCTTTGTGGTTAATGAATTTAAATCAGGCTTCATTGCTTCTGTTTTCCAAGATAGTTACTTACCTGTCTCTTTAGTCCATCCTAAGACACTCAAGTCAGTAGAACTACAGTTGGATAGTAAGTATTTTGACTTATGGCAAACGAAAGATGGAATTAATAAGCTCATCAATCATTTTGCCGATGAAGAAGTCAGGCATACCCCTATCTTAATAGAAGGGCATTACTTAGCTTTAATCTATAAAGCAGAGGAAGAAGGTAAGAAAGTCTTTAAACTACTGCGTAGTATAGATGAATTACCGATGGATAAGGATAAGGCATTAGTGGAACCTATTACCTATGCTGAATTATACTACATTACCTTAGCTAAGGTGTTAAATAAATTCCCCATGATTACCGTACGATATCCTATTGCCGGTACGGGTAGTAATATTCCCAATGATGTAAAGGTGCAGACGACCATGAGAAGTGATGTACGATACATGTTGGATGATAATTGGGCCGTAAATGAAGAAGAACGATATCCCTCATTCCCTATTAAAGGAGAGCGGTTTCATAATGCATTATCCCCTGCCGTATCTACGCTCTCGGCTTTGGGAGCGGATTTTGACGGGGATACCATGTCATCCTTAGTCTCTTATAGTGATGAATCCATTAAAGAGATACAAGATTACCGTAAGTCAGCCAGAGGCTATTTAGATACCTCAGGCCGTATCTTACATTCTACTAATGTTGATACAGTTAAATATGTCTGTGTCAATCTTTCTTCTTAAACCGATTAGCAAAAGGATTGCGCCATGCTAAACGATAATACTACATTAATCCCCGCCCTAGAAGCTAGAGGAGTATACTCTATCCTCTACCAAAGACAGGGCTTACGTAAGGCGAGTCAATTAGTCAATCCTCGTATTACGGATGTTTCTAAATTTGACTTACCACGCGCTGCGATTTACCATTACATTAACCCTGCCCCTGTTATAGGGCCTCCTCTTAATGAGCCTTTATTAAGCGAAACCACTCGCCCTATTTACATGTATCATGTCACTGACTTGGTACAAAAGACAGGAGCGGTCATCCCTAAGAACATCGCCTTAGATACACTCATTCAAGACTACCACATGAAGCATAGACGCTTTAAGCGTAGCCTCATTATCAAAACAGGCTTGCGTGATGTACAGGCACCATTTGTGGTTAACTATCCTAAGCTACTAGAGAAGTATAAATACCAAGAGTCGGCTAAAGGACGTTTTTATCAGTGGTATGACTATCTAGCGACGATAGTAGACGCTGTTAAGAAAGTATCACACGAAGCCAATGACCCTTATCAGCAGTTTATCGTGATGGAGATTCCGGCCATTATTCCTAAGCTCTCGGTATTAAAGGCGTATGAGAATAATCCTAATCCGACTAATCAGCAATTAGCTTTATTCTCCTCTTTAGAGGCTTTGCTCTTTTTGGATATTTATCTTTGGTTGGGTAAAACAGAAACTCGTCAGCGTAGCTTACTTTCCCGTTTATCCGAGAAGGATTTAAATCAGTTAAATATTCTCCTTACTCATCAGGGTAAATCCACTTTGATTAATTTAGGTAAACTCGATAGCTATCGTAGAAAGCCTAATGAGTCACGTGGCATGGAACCTGTGATGATGCAGTTACTTTGGGTGAAATTAAATTTGACTTTAGCTCGTAAAGATACACCTATTGATGATGATGAACTAAATGAAAAAGAGGATACAGTAGAACAAGAAGCTACCGTTGTCTCTACAGACCTTCAGGAAGGTATCAAGGAGCCTCGTACAGGCGATATTATTCCATCTGAAAGGGTAGATGAGGGTAAAGAGAAAAAGGTCGTCACAGATGAAATAGAATCCATTAATGATGATTTATTAAAACAGCAGCAAACTACCTCTGTTCCTATTAAAGATGATGAAATCGATGATGGGATTACGTCAGATGAAGACTTAGAAAAGCTAGTCGATAATAGTGATATTGATTCTAAAGCGCAGCAAGCTTTAGCAGACTCAATCGAAAAAGAAATGGCTCTATTAGAAGAATCCGCTAAACTGACAGAAGTACAAGAAGTCAAAGCAAATGGGGTCAGACGACTATACGACGAACCGGTTAATCCTGAAAATATAGATTACACGATACCTGTCGCTCGTATGCTGGATGAAATGATTACAGATGGACGAGTAGGCTTAAAGCAAGCACACCGTATCATGGAGCAAGCTAATAGCTATCGTCATATACCCGCTCCTGGTGGCAATGGGGAGACAATCGAGCAATTCATCTCTACTTCTCTTAAAGATACCGATATTACGGCTGATATAGATAAACCGATTGCACCTACCGATACCTTAATTGATAAGGATATGGCGGCTTCGACTTTGAATACCTTTGATAAAAAGTATATTGAAGAAGTCCTACCGCGTGATATTGTATCCATGGCTACCGCTATTCAGAATACAGGCATTTCTATCTTGTCTATGGATAGAGTAGAAGAAGCTTCTGTAGAAGGTGAGAAATATACCTACACGATGCGTATCTCTCCTTTAGAAGGTCCTCCTTCTACGGTGAAGTTTACTATACCTAAACTTTCATCTGAAGGTACTTACCTCTCCAATGGTACGACTTACTCTATTCGTAAACAGAAGTTTGATATACCTATTCGTAAGGTATCCCCTACTCGAGTAGCCTTATCGAGCTATTACGGTAAAGTATTCGTAGAGCGCAATGAAAAGCGTGTATCCAATTATCCTAAGTGGCTGGCTAACCAAATTAGAGCAGCTTCTTTATCTAAAGAAGATACCCGTATACAGGAGACTCGTACAGGTAACGTGTATGATAATCATATTAACGTGCCGTATCTTTACTCCTGTCTTTCTCAAGAATTCCGTACGATTACGAATGATAAAGGATATATCTTTTATTTTGATTATCATAAGCGTTTCGCTAAGTTAGGAGAAGCAGGACAAAAAGTAGAGGATGCGACAGGGATGACCCTTTGTGGTAAAACCAAAGACAGCCATTTACTCTTTATTGATAAAGATGACACTGTCTATAGTTTCAATCCGGCAATTAAAGTCATGGGTACCGGTATCAAAACAGCAATGCCCTCTTTAGGGCATATAGCTGAAGTATTGGGTTTTGATAGTAATAGTGCTCCATTAGAGACGGCCTCTTTGCTTATAGGTGGTAAAGAGATGCCATTAGGTATCGCAATAGCGTATAGCACTGGTTTAACAGAACTCCTAAATCGATTAGCGGCTTCCTATCGTAAAGTCTCTAACTTAAAAGAAGATGGCACCCGGGCTAAGCATACTTTAAATAAAGATGAGTATATCATCCGCTTTTTAGATTACTCTTTAATCTTCTCCCGTAAAGATAGATATGTTACTTTGTTGTTAAGTGGATTTCATACTTACAGAGAAGCCATTAAGGATTATCCATTAGAGCTCTTTGATAGAAAAGACGTGTACTATAATGTACTCGAAGCGAATAAACTAACAGTACGACATATACGTGAATTGCAGTTGCAGTATGAATTGTTTATCGACCCGATTACTTTAAAGATACTGAATCAGTTAACACTGCCGACTACGTATCGTGGATTACTCTTTAAAGCCAATGAAATGCTGTTGAGTAATGGACACCCTGATGAAACAGACGCATCGCAACAGCGTATACGTGGCTATGAGCGCATGGCAGGCTCTGTTTATATCGAGTTAGTTAAAGCCATTCGTTTAATGAAAGCCCGTGGTTTTGGTAGCAACTACGGAGTAGCGGTTAATCCTCAGGCGGTCTACATGAACATCATGACCGACCCTGCTAAGGAAATCGTAAAAGAACTCAACCCTATTGGTCGTTTAAAAGAAAGAGAAGCGATTACTTACTCTGGTAATGGTGGCCGTAGTTCGGATACCATGGTCAGACGCACTCGCGCGTACCACGTGAAAGACATGGGTATCATTAGCGAAGCAGGTGTGGATAATGCAAATGTCGGTATCAATATGTTTACCTCCGCTAATCCTCGCTTCACTAACCTCTATGGTCTATCGTCTCCTATTGACCCTAATGACAAGGATGCTTTAAAACCGACTCAATTACTTTCTACTACCTCCCTATTGAACGTAGGTAGTATGAATGATGACTCTAAACGAGTAGGCTTCGGTAGTATCATGCGTAACCACATTGTCCCTACCTATGGGAACAGTATTCTTCCTTTACGTACGGGCTACGAGCAAATCATTGCTAAACGTGTGGGTAAGACCTTCACCCATACAGCGGCCAAAGGAGGTAAAGTCACTGCTATGGATGAAACCACCATTACAGTTACTTACGACGATGGTACAAATGAAGTATTCACTTTGGGCAGACGCTACGGTAGCAGTGGTGGTTTAACTGTCCCTCTGGATATGCAGTCTAATGTGAAAGTGGGGCAATCTGTAGAAGAAGGTGATGTATTAGCGTATAACCCTAGTCACTTTGCCCCTGACCCGCTTGATAGTAAAGTCATCTCCATGAAGGACGGTGTCATTGCTAAAGTCGCTTTATTAGAGTCTAACTTTACATTAGAGGACTCTAATGCGGTATCCCGTAATTTCTCGAAGAAGATGGGAATGGAAGTGACTAAGAAAGTCCCTGTCTTTGTGAAGTTCGATAATGAGATACACAGATTAGTGAAAGTAGGACAGAAAGTCACTTTAGATGACTTACTCTGTATTATTGAAGACCCCATTACTTCGACTAACTCCATGTTCGATGAAGAATCGATTATGATGTTACAGTCTTTAGGGGCTATGACTCCTAAAGCGAAGAAAAACGGCGTCGTAGAGAGAATAGAAGTCTTTTATAATGGTGACAAAGAGGATATGTCTGAATCGCTGCGTGCTATAGCTGATGCGGCGGATAGACGGTTGATTAAAGAAACACGTACGGCTACTCGTAAAGGCTATACTGGTCTAGTCGGTAACAGCTTTCGCTATGAAGCACGTCCTGTAGAAGAAGACTCCGCTTTACTCGTGTTTTATATCACAGGACATGAGGACTTTGGTGGTGGGGATAAATGCTTATTCGGTAACCAGATGAAAAGTACAGTTGGTGCCGTATTAGAGGAATCCCCTATGACAGAGTCAGGAGTAGAAATAGATGCGCTCTTTGGTGTAAGGAGTATATACGCTCGTATCGTACTGTCTCCTATGTTAATCGGTACAACGACATCCTTACTTAAAGCTTTAGGTAAGCATATAGCTGATAAGTATTTACCTAACGATAAATAGTAGAGAAAATAAAACATACCTCTCCTCCTACTACCTATTACGGGTAGTAGGAGGGAGTATGGTGTAATATATAGTAATCTATTTAAATGCGACCTATCTGGGTAGGTGCTTTAATGCTATTTCGATTAATCGTATTTTCAGTAATCAATGCTAATGGCACGGTACGTTTAATCTCTTCTTTCAAAGTACGCCCCTTTAAGAACACCCCTACGAATAAGGCTTTCATTTCCTTATTGTCGTTTGTCTTTATACCTACGCGCATTAAGTCACGAAAATCATCACTGGCATTAATGAAAGAAGCGACATTCAAATGCTTATCTTTCGCAGGAGTAGTCGTGTGTAATGTACCACTTAAATCATATACTCCTTTACTCTCGTAATACATAAAGCTATTTTTACCAGTCTCGCCTGCTTTTAGTAGCTCTATGACTTCATTAAAGAGTTTCTTCTTATCTTTCTGTTGTTGTATACTGTTGTATCTAAACTGTATACTCAAGTCACGACTAAACATAGGAGTATGTGATTTGAACTTACCTGCTCCTATGGACTTAATGATACTGTATAGCCCTTTAATATCACTACTACGTAAACTCTCTTTAATGACGTTTTTACTAAAGAGATGTAAACCTAATTTGTCACCTGTAAAGAGCTTAGCGACTTCACCTACCACACCAGGTATCTTTAATTGGCTCATCCTGTTGACGATATCAGCGGCGAATAATGCTTTCGTACTGACATCCGATAAAAATGCTAAAGGAGTGCCCGACGTATCAGAAGCTATCTTATTTAACAGTCCACTGACTTGGGATAAGTCACTAAAATCTACTTTCGATATAGCAGATACCGTACTACCTATCTTCATGGTGATTTGAGAAGCTTTAGATAAACCCTGTACGACACTTTGTAACTGATTCGTACTACCGATAAATTGAGTTAAAGCGCCACCAGTCCCTAACATACTACTCAAGCCACTACTGCTGACGCCTAATACATTACTGATACGCTCTAATGCATTACCACCACCCATAGCGGCTCTCTCTACCTGCTTGTAGAAATTGATACCCTGGTTAATGGTATTACCGATGTCCTTAATACCACCTAAAGCACCATTTAGACCACTTAGTGCTCCGCCACTTAAAAGACTTTGTAGGCCAGCTAAAGCCCCTCCACCATTGAGTAATTGATGACGTTTGGTCATCGTACCCATGGTACCACTACCGACACCACCATACACGTCAGGAGTCGCTAGTGAGTTATCCGTCAAGCTGCTCCACACGGTAGGTGGCGCTTGGGATATACTACCATTAGGGGTAGGATTTAATCCTTTACTTTGATTCGTCTCGGGTACCTTACGTCCTTGGTGTCTGGCCGTTTTATTCATACGACTGAGTTTATTCGCCATATTGCATTTCCTTTCTGTAATCTAGTATAAAACAGGTATTGCGTTATTCATAGAGTCAAAAAGAAAAATAGACACCATATACCCTCCCCCACCCATAAAGGATGGAGGAGGTGAAGGGTATAGGTTAGTCTATTACTCAATCCAAATAAGTGTCAGCCTATCATGTACAGTCGTCTAATGTCACTATGTAACTCTGATTGAATTTCAGAGATATCAGGTAAAGGAGGTTTATAACTACTATCTTCCTTCATTTTATCCCTGAGTTCATTTAGAAAGACCATCATAGGGGTATTATTATCCACGATGAACTCTACTACCCCATTCTTAGGACGTAGGTGATAACGAATAAAAGGCAAATCACTTTCTAAGAACAATTTCAGTATGTTCTCATTTTGAGTAATTTTTAACCACGTACCGTATTGGATAATCTCATAAAAGCCTTTACGGTTAATCCGTTTGAATTCACCTTTGTTGTTTAACTGCTTAACGATACGACGGCAATCATTACCACTGACAATGCGTAATTCTTCTTTAGGATTTTGCATACTGATATAGTACCACAATCCTTCAGTAGTATTGAAAGGACCTAAACCAGGGTAGTTAAAGAGTGATAAATATTGACTATCGAGCATACGACCTAATTCCAGCTTAGCCCTGTTATCAATACGGATGTGTTTAATACCGTCCTCCTCTGTTAAGCGTACCATACTTTCAAAGGCTTTATCGGCTCCAGGGGCCGTTAATGTTTTATCATTCATGAATCATTTACCTTTCTTCTTATTCGGTTTATCAGTTTGGCTACGCACGACAGTGGAGAGAGCTGCACCTGTCTCTTTCGATTTAGGTTTAGGAGACTCCTCTCCTACGACTTTTCTAGTACGTGCCTTACGGACCACTTTATTACTATCTACGGTTTCTACTACCGCATGGTCTTGCTGTTGCTGTATGGCTTTCTCACGTGCTAACTCCCTATCCCGTTTAGTCGACACGGGGGATAGCGGTTTCTCTACCTGGGTATTCGCTTCAGGAGGAGTATTGAAGTCATGTGTATCTTCCAGCTGACGCACAGCAGCCTTCTTATTTTCACGGAACAATGCTTCGTTCATGACCTCCTGTAATACATCAGGACTCAAGATAGCAGAAATCATGGATTTATATTCACGATTGTGTTTAATACCGCGAATTTCAATCTCTACTTTATCCATCTGTAAAATCTTCAATGCCTTAATTAATACCTTAAAGGTAATGGCATCAGCGAAGAGTTCATTATTCAAAGCACTTCTGGTATTGGTTTTCTCTAATCGATTCACCTCTCCTCCATTTTGCGTAGCCAGATAGTTTTCTATCATCTGCTCATACGCCATAGGGGAAAGATTCATATCGTAAAAGAGTTTACGTAAAATAGCGGCTAATAATCCATTAGCGTTCTTTTGTACGTTACCGATTTGTTTGTCATCGGCACTCAAGACGCGGATATGCGCTGGTACGTTTTGCACATTTAAAGCCATAATAAAGGCTCCTATTGATAAAAGGTTAAAATAACAGAATGTATTTTACGTGCCCAATTTCATACTCTAATCAAACACGATTCTGTCCACTTTGATTTTAAGCAGACAAAATAATTGCATATACAGACCACCACTCTTCTATATACGTCTTAATACTGTCTTCGATTAATACTCTATCTTCATGTTTCACTTGTTCTACCCAAACAAGAAAATCATTCCAAATACTGATACTGCTATTAATCGTTGGTTTAGGATTTGTGTATTCATCTTTCTCATGCTCCAATGTAAGATAATCCAACACCTGCCTCTCCCTAGGAGAGAGCGTTAAATGATATTTACTCGGAAGATACCCTCTTTGTTTAAGATTAGTAAATGCCCAGTAGGTGTCCCTGTATAAAGTGTAAATATCCTCATGCCGTAAGTCAGTATAGTAATTACCTACCGTACTCTTATAGGGGTTGAACCCCACTTCATTGATTTTTAAAGATACCTTTTCTAACATACTGAACATAGTACTCGTTAAATAACGAGGCTCTTCTTTCTCTTCGTTTTCAAAGAGAGAAAGTAATTTTATCCACCAATTTTTCAATAATCCCATGATTAATGCTCCTATTAGCTAAGGATTAGGAATTTACTAATAAGTATTCCTAATTACCAGTAGGTAATATATTTGTGAAAAAGATTTTAACATACGGATATCCGAAAGGAAAACACCATGTCAGATACCACTACTGTGTTAGGTATGGAAGTACCTAACGATAAGACATTAGAGGAGTTGTTAGATGATACGAGTTGTTTAACCGCATCTAAACGATTCTTGAGTGTGAAGGATAATACTGAAGAAGATTTTTACGAGTATACACAAGGTATACGCCAAGCGATTATTTCTCGCTTTGTCGTAGGGGATGATATTCATAACCTACGATTGAAAGATAATGTCGATACTGAAGAAATTGATATCGTATTAAAAACATTAAAAGACATAGATGCTGGTACAAATAACCGTGTGAAAGCAGCGATTAATAAAGAGAAGAACCAAGAGATGAGCGACGTCAAAGCCATCGTGGTAGAGGCTTTACGTAGTGTGAATCATACGAGTTTCCAAACGGATATGAATACAGGGAGAATACCTGAATCCCAATTAGGTACCCGAAACTACGTAGAGGGTGAGCAGTCATTGGTAGAGACCGATAACTTCGGTAACGATTATAATTATTTTCGTGCTAAAGTCAACAATACCTAGAGTACTTAACTATACTCCAAACCACATTCTCTCCTACTCCTTCCTGTATAGGGGGAGTAGGAGGGTTTATGGCGCCATAAATCTATTTTACTTCTTTTCTTTATCAAAACGACTAAAATTAGGTTCTTTTTCATAGAGCATAGGGAAGTCAGGTCTCAATATACTAAAATACATAGGTTCTATTAACATCAGTTGTATAAAGACCATTGCTAGCTTCTCGTATAAATCAAATTCATCTTTTACTCCTTCCATCCCTAATTCTCGTAATGCTTTGAGCATTTCTTCATCAGGGGTTCTATTCAAATTGATTTTAGGAGCAAATAGAGTCACGTCATGTAAGAAGCAGTTTTGAAACTCCTTCAAATGCATATCTAACCAACTACTGTAATCGTACATAATCAATACCGTGTATTTCGTATTGACTAATCCTACTGTTAATTGTTCAGGTGAGAGATAAAGGAACTGATACGATATAGGTGCACTGACCCATTGTGTTAGAGCGGCTTCTATACCCAGACACTCTTCTTCACTTAAACGATAAGGATAAGTATTGATGTGCACTTCTATCTTGTTATGGGTAGGCGACTCTGGTAAATCGCTCGCTAATTCAAAGGCTACTTTCTGTATCAGCGCCACACAACCTGTAACAGTAGACTGACTAAGAGTATATATAGTGCGCTCTTTATATCGCCGTCTATACTCCTCCATGTCTATTCCATCCCACCAGTCTTCACGACGAGTATGGTAACCACCATCAATGATATCAATTACTTTCTCTTTATCCATTCCTTCTAAGACAGCTAAACGTGTATCGAGTAAGCAATCTAACTCTACGTATATCGCAGCGGCTTTCTTAGTCATATTCAGCCTTCTTTAATCTCTTTGAGTAAATCAAAAGCAAACTCTCTTTGAGCTTTTCTTAAGTCCTGTATAAAGTCAGCATTTAACCAAAGACTGCACAAGAGTAATGGAATCAACCACAGATTGTCCAATAAGAAGGTAGCCAATTCACTATCATCTTCCACCCCTGCACTATTTAGTCGGCTGTCGATGCTTTCAGGTATAATGGTCGTCACTCCAGTAATCGGACTAACAGCATTGATAATGTGGTTAATTAAACCATCCAAACCCTCTTTATTTAAACACGTACGGGCAAAGAAGATACTTTTTAACTGCAAAGCATAATCCGTATGCTCCTTATGACCAAATACGTATTCACTAATTTCATTAATCGTTTCCGTATTAGTAAACATATAAGGCTTAAAGCTTAATAACCAATACATCAAGAAAGATTCATAGACTTCAGACTTGCTCGTCAATGAAGCTTGCATTCCTACTTGTAGTAAGGACTCTTTCAGAATCGCTTTAATCACGACATTCTCTTTAAGTTTACTATTCTCCGTATTAACCGCGATAACATAATCATCACTTTGAAAGTGATTACGTACATGACGCGCTTCTGTTAAACTATCTACGGCATTGTTTACTTGTGTCATACCCATACTCCCTTCTTCAGTATGTTTATTTCAAATATTTTACCAAAGTGTATTACTCAAATGCATACCTGTTAAATATACACCTAACATTTTAGTCGAGGTGACGCCACCACTATAAGGCTCAATAGCCGCTTGTGATACACCACCGGTATTTTCAATCGATAATGTCATGGCTCTATAACCTTTCTCATCCCCACCACGATACTTCATAAACTCAGTAAGTGTATTGGTTAAACCCAAAGCCGTCAGAATCTGTACTTCAGGATAGGATACTTTAGCTCCTTTAGATTTACCCGTAGGTTGTCCTGTCAAATCATCAATCGTCTTATCATCTTCAGGGATGCTAATCTTCTTACTCACTAACTGCGCCATGCGTTTAACAGGTAAGTCAACAATCAAATATTTATCCGTAGACAAATAACGATTACCGTCTCTATCATTTAACCAAACTCTCTCGAAGAACCGATGGCCTATCTTTTTTGCAATACTCAAATTACGTTCTACACTTAACTGCGGGCCTACACTATTAGGGGCTAGCAAAGGTAACGTCTCTTTACCAGACTGTAAGTCCCTTAAATAGCTTTCAAACTCTTCATCGGTTTTTCTATTGAGCATATTAATCGTCAAAGTCACTGACTCCTTAGACGGTAAAATCTGATACAAATACTCAGCTATCTCTTTAGTCGCTTTAATACGTGCTTCACGTGACATCATAATAGATTACTCCTATATTACGTAGAAAATACATAAATACTCAATATAGGGCATAATGCCCTACCGCTCAGGGAATAACCCCAAGCGGTAGAGTATAGTAGATAAATAGATAATCTACTGTTATTCGGCTTGAGTTTGTTCTTCTGTTACTTTTTCGCTAGCTGCTTGCAGTGCGGCCGCATCCACAGATTCGATACCGGTTTCAATATGTTCGACAGAGTCATCGTCTTTCAAAGGCACAGTCATCTCCTGGTTAATACGTTCCCACTTACCGGTAGTCAAGTGTTCAGCAATGATTTTCAAAATGTAATCGTGCATCAATTCGCGCCACTCTTTGTAAGAGACACCATCAATCAAGGCGCAGCGCTCGGCACGAGTGTTTTCTTCCATTAAACCCATGTACAGACGCAGGAGTCTATTCACGCAGAACATCTGTTCACTACGAGTGGCTTTATTGTAAGCCGCAATTTCATCTTCAGTCTGAAAATAACCCCTTTTCCAACCTTGCAGTTTATCTTCAGGGACATTCAACTTACGCAACTCATTGTCAATGTATTCCATTGGGGATTCAGGATGTCCATCATCCGCTACGTCTTGAACCTCACTGGCCTGAAAGAATTCAGGTTTGGTGAAGGTATTATCGGTTTCAGAAGGAGTAGCTGGAGTAGTTTCTACAGGAGCATTCACTACAGTGGTTTCTTGATGATCAGTCATGTTTACATACTCATTTACAGTTAAAAAGGAAATAGGGTATAACGAATAATCTACTATACCCTGTTGTTTAAAACACTATGTTTATATACCTGCTTCTTTTTTCAAATCAGCTTCTAATTTAGCAACAATGTCAGTATCACTATTAGCTTTAATACCCTCTTTACCTTTCTTATTCTTACCACTGGCAATCTCTGCTAAAGACAAAGGTTCGCTAATCAAGTGTTGCACGTTCTTACGATAAGCTTTCTTAATGGTTTTCTTATCCTCCTCTAACCAGTAAGGGTGATATTCACCAATACGCATACGCAAGATATCGTACGTACTCAATTCCAATAAAGGATGGTTAGGGTCAAATGAAGTATACCCACGAGTCATACTCAAAATCATATCCCAATCATAGCCTTTATCAATAATGCCTGAATAAAGCTCTTCAGGGGTACAAATGTACTTATCCTCAATCTTCTTCTTAGGATGCCACATTTTAATCATCTGTAATAATTCAGATGTAATATTAATGGCACGAGCCAAACGTGGATTAGCATCCAGTTTAGTACGGATATTATTACGATTGAGAGACTCATTAGGCAGTAATACACTATGATATTCCCTATCATTACCAGGTAAACCAAAGCGACCATTTGTTTTGCAGTAATGGAACTCACTTAAAGCCGGTAACACACCTTCAGACTGACTCACGATAATCTTAATCTGATTGCCACTCGGACCACTCTTACAGCGTAATTGTAACAAATCCACTTCATTCAAGTCAGTATCCCGTTTACCTTTATCATCACTACTTCTAGGATACATTGGGGTATTCTCACCATCATAAAGCGGTTTAGCACTCGTGGTTTGCCAACAAGTATTCATGAAGAATGAGAAGTTACTCGGTACTCCTTTAATGGCTTGCCCTTGTTTCACATATTGCAGTTTCTTTAACTGCGGTGTATAAGGGTCCATTTCAATCTTTTCACCAAAGTGAGCTGTCAGCATGATGTAAGTACCACTACCTGTGGCATAACTCGGTACTTCATCTAGGAAACGTGATTTCTGTAAGCCTTGGCGCATATGCATGGTGTTCGCACCCTTTTCACCCAGCTTATTATCATCTTGCATCTTAACGACATCAGAGGTACTGAACTTACTGAAAGAGTCGACTTCACCTACTGTAGGAATCAAAGTCTTCATTGCTTTGCCATCTCTATCGGCAAAGTTACTTTCAATATACATCGCCCTATCTTTTTTCTTATTCTTCATGAAGTCTTTGAAGATATCATACCACACATCACCTTCATAAAGGCTACGGTCCGTCACAGACCATCTGCCACTCTCTATCCAGTCTTCTTTAACGGCATTGGTACTTAATTCAGACAAGTGCCATGAATGTATGTTACTTTCTGTATCATACGTAATAATAGCACTTTGGCTATGTGACCGATAAGCCGCCGTTAAACTAATGTAGTGTGTAATGGTGGATTTAAAGCTATTACCGATACCCGTAATACCATTTAAAGCCCCTATACCACCATTCAAAATCATTTCACCATGTACCCCCTCTAAGTAACTACCCGTAGGGATATCAAACAAACACCCTACACTTAACATGATTTTTACTAGAGGGATTTGGTTAAATTGGGGTATTGCAAATTCACTCATTGCTACTGTTATCCTTTTATCCATTTATACTCAATCCAAGTGGAGCACGTTTAATAAACTACAAAGTATCCCACTCGCACATTCGGCCTATACGTTTAAACCACATAGTGTATAGATTAACCTTTAAACTTACTATATAAGTCTCTGTAGCTTAGGATTTTATAGCATTTTCCTGCCTTATAAAGATAAAAGGCAGTTTGAGGATTATTCATTTTTTATATTGTTCAACACTATACAGTAAAGGATGCAAAGATGGACGCTTCTTTGTTTACTCAAGATAAGGTAGAGACATCTGTCATGTCTTTAGAAAGCTATCAATCCTTCATTGAGGATAAGTATGATTATCATACCCTCTTAAAGGAAGCCAATGAAGGACTGGTGGATGATTTGAAAGCATTGATACCCACCACTTTACGTACGTGGTTTGGTTTGATGAAAGAGTTACCTACGGAAGATGTGACGATGTTGAAATTAGACCAATATCGATTCACTAAAAAGATAGGGGCGGCTGACTACATGGATTTTAAGCATTTGACATTAACAACTCCTGTAGGGCTGAAAGTAGACTTTCTCACTTTCTTAAAAGAGTTTATGGTGCCTGCAGTAGACTTTTTGGAAAAGAAAGCTGCTAAAGACATTTATCAGTTCACTCGCTTTTCAGGTGAATTAGTGAATCGTCCTAATGATAAACTCAAAGGTATCTCTACGGTTAATACTCAAAATACTAAAGAGTTAGAAACCATTAAGAAGAGTCTAGGTAAGTATGTAGAACCTAATTCCTCTATTTCTTCTCTTCCCTATCAGAAGGCTTTGAAACGTAATAAAGACTGGACTTTGGTATTACCACTATTACAGCAGCTCACTTTGCGAATGAATAAACTCAAACCCAAAGCTTTAAATAAAGAGCTGCAAACGGCACAAGTCAATCTCTCTAAGTTTAATACTTGGTTAGATAAGACAGAAGAAGGCTTAGCAGTAACGGCAGAAGCTATCCACACAGTGAGCCAGTTAAGTTTAATGGTCGCTCAAGAAGCAGAACTCTTTAGCATGCTCCACTATTACTTAAAGGTACTCAATACCGCTATGGATAACAATATCCGTAGTGTAGAAGATAATATCAAACAGTAGTCAAAAGAAAATAAATACATCATATCCCCTCCCCTCCCTATAGACTAGGGTAGGGGAGGGGTATGGTGGTATATGGTATAAACTCTACTATACTAGTCCTATTTAGCTGCAGCGATAAAATTAAAACTCTTGTTTCTCATTTTCCCTAAGAACATCTTAATGTCTTCGTCTATTTCAGGGTACAACAAACACTCTGGTATGTTCTCTTTCAAATACGTCAAAGCCCCTACGGTATCTAACGCATTTACATGTGGTACGTCTACTCCTTTCCAAATATTATCACTGAGTAGTATAGGTAGTTTCATGGCTTCAGCAGAATAATCGCATATTTGCATGAGTTTATTAATACGAGTAATATTCGGCATATCCAAAGCATCTATCTTTAGAAAGTAACCCACTAAACTACTTAATACGATTTTACGTTTCGTATAGGTAGTCAGTATCATACTCATCATACCGTTAAATGTACGTTTTAGAATGCCGGGTTTATTTCGCTTACTGACGGTTATGTCAGAGGGTTCAGTTTTAGATGTTGTATCGTGATCATTTTCAGTAATCATGACAATTTACCTCATCTATTTTCTTTATATTTAATTTTTATTTATAAAAAAAGAGGGAATGATGAAAAAAAAAATCATGGTCTATCCTCTAATACAGCATTGTGGGAAGGAAGATAAACCATGAATAAATCTTTAAACAACTAGGTCTGCCGCATAAGTACTTTGCATGATTAATATTTCATCTGTCATGGTCAAATGTACCAAAACGAAATACTCAAACAAATTATTATCCTTAGCGACAGTATATAAGTAAATGGAAGGGGCATACCTCTCAAGCTTTTTCAACACGTTTCTAGGGGGTAAATCAATACCAAAGGTCAAAGTCACCAAACGAGTATTTTCATTTTCCTCGTTTAATACATCATAAGCGGTCTCATTATACGCATGACCGATTAAAGCATACGTCTTAATACTGTCTAGGTTATTGGTAATCGTAGGGAGTAAAGACAACTTTACATTCCCCTTCTTATCTTCCTCTGTTGTATAGAACAAAGGAGTAATATCGACACTATTGCCAAATGCTCGACCTTCCAAATATTGATTCGCCCATGTAGTCATCGAATCTAGTCTTTGAATATTACGGTGGACTAAAAAGGCAGGCGACATTACCATGCTGATGGGGGTACCGTCCGATAAAAAGAGGTTATGTACAGCATCCATAGCCCCTTGTATACACATATCTCCTTTTTCATCTAGCTCTTCTTTAGTCGCTTTAGAGAGCACCTTATTTAAAAAGCCCTGTACTATTACATCCGTATTGCAACCATATCGCTGTAGCCAATCATACTGATTACGGATTAGGGTATCAATATAGGGGTCTTTCTCTTGGAGTCTTACCCAGACTAAAGAAGCGTCACTTAGTTCGGCTCCGATGAAACTGTCTTCTGCTCCATCGCCAGGTTCTAATAAGAAGTATTGGGTATAAGTTCCTTTATCCTGATGACTCAAGTAAGGATTGAAGATGAGTCGTTTACTAAATAAGAAAGGATGACTATCAGCAGCATTACTTTTCTTCTTAGGTGCTTTCACGCTACCTTCTGTAGCAGCATTCCCTTTTGCTCCCTTAGGTACATCATCACCCTCACTCTTTAATACACTACCCCCCATCGGTATCACTTTACTGTAATCTACCGCTTCCCCCATTTTACTGTTGTTTAATGCTGCAGCCTGACTAGCGAGATTATCGGCATGTACATTACCCAGATTACCATCATGTCCTTTAATCCAGCTCACTTTCACGTCACAATGGTTTAAAGCGGTTTGATAAGCATTTTCCAATGCAATCCATTCGCTCTTATTACCGATATCTTCACCATCACTTTTCTTATACCCCCGTCGTTTCCACTTAGGTAAATAGTCATTTAAACCTTGTACGACATATTGACTATCACAGTGTATGTAAGCGTATTTCAATCGATTATCATACTGGCTATTGTAATGATTAATAAAGTCCATCGCACTTTTCATACCGATTAATTCAGCCTGATTATTCGTACCATATCCTTTATCACTAATCATGAAGTTCACACGGTGAGTAGGGGCGATAAGTAGATTGCCCTTACCATCACTACTTTCTAATACGGTTTTATAGTCGTCTACATCTTTATACGACTTCAGTTTACCCGCTTCCTTATTTTCTTTTCCTAAGTACCCCTTAGCAGTAAAAAGAAATTTACTATTCTTACTATCAGGGATGCTTTTATCACTTAAGTTATAAAGATAACCATGTATTCCACTACCAATAGGACCTGGGTTACTTTTAAAGGTACCGCCATCTGTATATAAGGCCGCACCGTATACGTCTTTTACTGCATCAGTCATGATACTGTTCGCTCCTAGTTTAATCTATCTGTTACACTCATACATAGGTTATATTGAATATTTATATTACTGAATGATAAAATATTACTTCGTAATAGACTCACTGGCCTTAATTTCAACTGCCTCTGATGCCCCGCCATCTCCCTCTGTAGGGGGCATGATGTCCCGTCCAGGTAGCATTGTTTTACCATCAGTAATATATTTAGTATATTCATACGGAGGCGTGGGATGATAAGGTCTATCAGTCACTCTATTACCTTTCATTTCGTTATCCGTCAGTACGCCTAATGATTTACCCGTACGAGCATCGTGTATGATCAAATTACCTTGCCTATCATAGTGCTCGTAATAAAGGTAAGAATAGGCAAAGAGTATTTTCGTATACTGGGACTTAAACTGCTCTTTCATGTCCGTATGCTTTTTCTCTAAGTCTTTATACGCGACCTTATTACTACGAGCTATATTGCGTACATCAGCAATTTGTTTAAAAGTCAGCACATTAATAAATAAAGACAAACACAGCAGCAGTATTAAGAATAGCTTACCCCTGTGTTTACGTACAGCTTCTCTGAATGTGACTTCTTTACCGATAAACGTATCGTAGAAGAATATCCAAAGGCTCCTAAGTAACTGTAAACTTGACATGTCGTAGGTTTCCTTATATTCATTATAGATTAGTATCCTCTTAAATAACGAGTGTGAATTTTGTAGTTATTATTTTATTTATGCTATATGGTATTTACCTAATGGTAATATAGCATTTCTTTTTCTTTATTTTGACCCTTTACTTTTTACGAAAGGTGTACCGCTATGTACGTCATTAAGGGCTTTGCCTCTCACAATCAGTTCGTATCCAATACGTATGGTCAAATCCACCCAATCGGTGAGATTTCTACGTATACTTTAACATATGCCAAAGACAAAGGCTTATATACCGAAGACAGGGGTAATATATCTGTCTATACGTTTAATTCTACTAAGGATGGTAAATACCAAATCCTTTCTCAAGATTGGCATGACCACGTCTTTAGTGTAGTAGACTTTATTTACGATTACTCTATTAGAGCCAATAGTGAAATTTATGCTGACGAGCTCTTACGTGAATTAATGGCTAACTTTGCTGGTAAAGCCAATACTTTCCGTAGTGGTAAGATTGCTTCAGATGGTAATTTCTGGTTACCTGAATGGGTATCGTGGAAACGAGAAACGGATGAATCTTATATTAAGTTTTGGTTTGTAGACCAGGCCTTTACGAAACAGTACGATGAGTTTGATATTGTTGTCGTCCCAGCTTTACCTAACGTAGATGACTTCTATCTACCGAAAGAGCAAATCTTAGAGAAGTTAAAAGCGATTAACCCTGTTATACAGACAGAGAGGGTGGAGGCTGCTAAAAATAAACTGCCTAATACTCGTGTACGTACGAATCTCTTTAACTGGATTAATCCTAAAGACCCTACCGATAAAGTGCAAACGCAGTGGGACGTGATTATTTACGGTATCGCGGGTGATAATATCGACAGTATTAAAGACGCAATTAAGAAAGAGATTTTAGACCATTCCAAACACACGGAAGCAGAGTGGAAGAAAATCTTCCCGGATATCTTTACACGGACGGAATTCATTTTTGTACCACAGTGGGATAAGTACGCGATCCCTAACCGTCGTATTGTAGCAGGTCTATATACGCCACAAGCACGTATCTCTACGGCTTACAATACCTACTTAAAACCTTACACGGTAGGCTATCCTAAGACACATGTAGACCAATACGCTTGTACTTTAGCTTTCCCTTACCGTAGCATTACGACTTATGTAACTTCTGGTAATGAGAATAGAGATAATAAGTTTCTTTTAACAGATGTCTTCCCTGATTTACTTGCCGTCTCTAGTATGCATGAGGACTTTAACCGCCAGTCTAAAGAGACTAGGGAGTTTAGTGAGAAGTTAATGGAAATGTTTATCGTAACTGAATCCATGGATGAGTATTCTGATATACCTGTCGGTTTCTCTCGTGTGAAACGTAATGGTAAATTATTCTTAGTATGGAGTACGCAGAATATCCACTTCTTGATGGCTGCTAAGTCTAACTTCCCGGTCCCCAATGACTAACGTAGTATAAAGGATACCGATACATGTCACAAAGTCATATACTACCGTATATTAATGCCGCAGGTACTTGGGTATTAAAAGCTCCGTATGATACATTATTATCAAAACAAGAAAGATATACCTGTATCTCGGTAACAAAATTAGAGAAGCTCGTCAGCATGGGCGACGAGCCTTATGATGATTATTACGAACCTAAGTCCATTCCTCAAGATACCTATCAGAATGACTTAATTTCCCAAGTCTGTATCATTACTGTTAGAGATGAAGCAGGGCAGCTTTACAGTTTTCCCTCTTCTTATTTAGTCTCTTTTCCCTCTGGTAATGGTGTGGAGTATGGGGTATTAGGTTTAGCTGTCACGATAGGTCCTTTGCCTATTGATACCAATCTGACTGAATTAAAGCAAAGGGTGAAAGACTTAGTCAAAGATACAGTAGGAGTAGAGGGGGACGTCGTATCACTACTCCTTTCTAATCCTGAAATCGTGTCTTTTGCTTCTCATGAGTCTATGAAAGCTTCTCGTAAACTCAATATTAGAGAAAGTAATACGACTCCTGCTCAGGTCAAAGCCCTAGAGAGTGAATTAAGAGCCGCTAGAAACAAGATACAAACATTAGAGGCTGCTCTAATTAAACTGAAAAAGAAAGCACCTTAATAAGTAAATGGATTAAAAAATATTATCTGGGTTGTTTGTAATAGCAACTCATATTTCATTCATGATAATGTTCCTTTGTAGTTAAACAAGTGTAGTAAATCTGAATGAGGTAGGTTCAGGCAGCCATATGACTTTTAATCTATAATGCTCATGGCGCTTATAGATACTCTCAGCGATTTAGCCACTCCTTTACTAAAAGGAGGAAAATGGTTGGCTAAAGAGAGGTAGTCTGTACCGTGGAGGTAAGTCCTAAGGTTGACTGCGTATCACATATGGGGTCCAGGTAGGATTGGGGTTTGGCAAGTTTTTCCTCTACCTATCCTGACGTTGCATAGATGAGTGCTTAGCCACGACTCAAAAGCCACGACTCAAAAGCGGACTGCGTATAGCGTTTTTACCCATATTTACCCCTATGCGCAGGGTATTCATATACACGCCACTTTAAGAGATGGAGTAATGTTCAAACGGCGCATTACTTTACCTCGGCGTGCCTCGGTGATACTAAAGAACAACGTTTCGCTATTCTCCTGACTTTGAATCAGGAATCCTGGGATAGTGTCAAACCCTGCCTACTTTTATTCAGGTTTCTTTACTCAATAAGGATATTATCATTGAGTAAAATAGATGATTGTATAGTAGACTCGATAATGGGGATACTATTCATGATGGGGCTCTTGGATTAATTTTGATTCAAGTATCCTGTTTCCTTGTTGGAAAACGAAATGGTTGTTGGAAAAGAAAACCATAATAAACCCTCCTCCCACCTAGCAATAGGGGGAGGAGGGAGTTATGGTGCCATATAGTACCGTACTATTTCTGCTGTTTACGTTGGGCTTTTTCTACGCCCATCTCTACGGCTTCCTTCAGAAGCTCTTCTAGTTCCGCTTTAGACATCGTGATGGTATGTTTATCACCAATGTCTTCTTCCAAAGTGGTAGGGCGATACGGGGTTTGTTGTCTAACAGGACGTTCCACTTCTTCATGTCCGTCTCTATAACGACGCACCATCACGTCTTCTTCGTCTTCCGCTAACACATCTTTAGCGAAAGCCCTAAATTTTCGTTTAAGCTCTCTCCAGCCTACGTGAACCAAGAGACCAAATACGATAATGGAAATAATCAATGCCATGTTGCATACTCCTTATATTGAGTGTTAATAAAGATAAAAGTAAATACCCTCTTACATGTACCTTATTATGAAGAGGGTATTCGTGGAAAATACAACTTTGTGACTGCTGGTAACAGTCGTTTATTCCTTATCCTAAACAGATAGGAATGGGTTGTTTAGTTCAAATTGTAGTTACATCAAAACGGCCATATTGCCGAACCCACCTGTAACGTATTGACGTTCAGGCTTAGGTAAGGGATTATCCCGTAATGATCTACGCAGATATTCGAGTTCCAGAACGCGTTTTACTGCACCACGGAAATCCTCTTCCACACTTAAGTCAAACTCTTCGATATGAGGCTTGAATTCCTCATCGTTGAGCAAGCTTAACACCCACTTAGTTGTGGGGCTATACTCTTCAAGGATAGGGACCATAATAGGCTCCTTTAATTAAGGTGTATAATACGCTAGCTGCTAACTAGCGAACCCGAGGAAAAGAGGTAAAATAAATTATCTCTTTTCTTCGTGGTCACCTTAATAATATATCATTATTTTTATTTAGAACATAACTTATACTATATCCCTCCCTACTCCCCTACATTGAGGGAGTAGGGAGGAGTATGGTGTATTATGTATGAATCTATTTTAAGTCGGTCTACCTGGTCCTTTGACGTGGTCATGGTTGTGGAGACTAATACCACCTGCGACAAAGTCGGCAGGCGTACTACCACCGGCACTAGGATTACAGTAGCCTTGAATGTCCACATCCCCTACCTGGTTCCATTTACCTTTACTGTTAATTGTAGTAGTCTCTATATTTAAAGTCGTTGTCTTAATATTAATCGTATCAGGACTCCTAATATTAATCACTCTCTGTATCAGCTCCACCTCACTCTGGTCTTGGTTTTTTAAATGGATTTGGTGCTTAGCACTGTTTAACGTGATAAAGTTACCGACATTGTCTTTGAGCATAATGTAATCATTAGCCGTATCGACATAAATGTCGTATACGAAATGTTCACCATTAGCCTGGCTCGTATGGATTAATCGGACGAGTTTTTTATGCGTACTGACTTCCGTTACGTAGCTATTATTCTCATTTAACTGCTCATCTTCCTTCTGTGTCCCACTATAAGCATGGACGACGGTTTCTAATCGTCTCGTATTGCTATTATTGACCATCGTGTCCCAGTAGAACATCGTACTGTTCGCCACTCGATATATCATGACTTTTTCACCACGCCTCACATCTGGCGCAGTCATTCGGTTACCTTGGCTAGAAGCTAACCATTTACACTTTATCGTCGCACTCGTTTTCACATTTGTCTGATACGGTTTCTTATCAGCATCTAAACCACTACTTTGATATGCGTAAACGTGGTCAGTGAGTTCCCCTGCCAGTACCATCGCGTCTTCAATAGGAGTGACTTCGACGTAGTTGCTATTGAGTTCTTTATTCTGCGCGACGATACCGACACTATAAGGTTGGAATATAGACTGATTCGTCTGTGTTAGGTTTTGATTACTAGCTGCATTTGCCATACGGTAATAGTCCTTTACTACGAGAATCTCTTTGAGTATAGCCTCAATAGAGACTTTTATAAATTGAAAATATACATCAGGAATTGAGTATATGTATTACGAATCCATACGCCTAAAAGGCTTTAAACGCATGTATCTTTCAGGTATCAGTGAATTCAAAATGACTATGCCTACTGCGGTTACCTTAATATTAGGTACCAATGGTAGCGGTAAGTCTTGTTTGTTAAATGAATTATCCCCTCTACCGGGTAGTAAAGATGCTTTTGAAAAAGACGGTTTAAAAGAAGTCATCGTTGAACATCATAATAAACGATACTGTTTAACCACGACCTTTAATCAAGGGGTCAAATGTTCGTTTAAAGAAATCATTAGTGAAACAGAAGAGATTGAGTTAAATACGGGTGGTACTCAAGCCGTACAGAAGACACTGGCAGAAGAGATATTCGGTTATACCGATACCATACACGGCTTAATTAACAATAAAGTCAATTTCACAGATATGGGGCCGTTGAAAAGACGTGAATGGTTTACATTAATGAGCAGCGTTAGTTATGATTACGTCATTTCCTTATATATGCGATTAAAAGAGAAACAGCGTGATTTACAAGGATATATCAAAGAGGAGAAGCAAAAGCTATTACAGCTGGAAATGGTAAAGGAAGATAAAGAGCATGTATCTTCTTTGTTAAAAGACATTGATAATATACAAGAGTTAATGAAAGCATTGACCAGTATGCTCTTCTCTAATCGTATTATTAATCCGTATGATTTAGAAGAAACGTATAAATCGTTGCCTAATAAACTTAATCATGAAGTCAAAGAGTATATGCGAATCAATGGTCAGTTAGACAAACTACCCCCTATAGAGACCAATGGCCAGTATACTCCTTATCATCATTATAAACCAAGGCAGTTAGAGAGTATCCTACAGTCCATGGTTAATAGAAGAAACAATGTCGAACAATCTTTACAGCAGTATAACCAACAAGTATTAAAATTAGAGAAAGACATTCGTTTATTAGAGGATACCCAAATCGGTAACTTAAAAGAGATAGATATTCAGTATGCTACTTTAGAAGAGAAGATACATGCTTTAAGAGAAGCCCATTCTCCTTTTAATCACCCTGATACTTTACAACCTAAAGAAGCTTTGGTTCTATTAAGGGATATGTTGCCTAGCTTGATTGAGATATGGAATCATATCCCTGATAATGATGGCCGTTATACGAAAGTAGAATATGAAAGATTGAAAGAAGAGATTTTCAATATAGACGAAAGATTACGTCGACTACAGATAGAGGAAGAGAAATCGATTTCTCTATCGAAAGTGTTAGATGGAAAACGAGTGGAATGTCCTAGCTGCCATACGTCATTTATTCCTGGTAGCGATGAGCATAGAGCACATGAATTGAAACATGGTCTAAAAGGCCTCCAGAATGAGCGAGAAGGCCTGTTAAAGCGTAAAGGTATACTCACCCCTCAGTACGAGTCTCAAGTCGCTTATTTAGAGGCTATACGCGCTTATAGCGCATTGCGCTTAAATGACACTCCTTTACGGCATCTTCATCAATACCTTTTAGGTAAATCGATATTGACGACTCATCCACAACAGGCGATTGATATAGCGAATCAATATGAGATGGAATTAAATCGATTAATGGATATAGAACATTACCAAAATGAGATTAAGAAACTCAATCAGGTAAAAGAGACATTAGCTCAAACGAGTACCGAATATGTTTCTATCTCTATATTGAAAGATAACTTAGAGAAAATAGGTAATCAGATACAAACAGCCTTAAAAGAGAAAGATGATTTAACTAAGTCGATTAAGCAAGCACAATATGCTTTATCTTTATTACAGACAAGAGAAGCTATATATACTCGTTTAAATGAATTAATCAAAACGACGGCTCAGTTAAATCAGGAATTGACCCAAAGCTATATAGATAATCAACTAAGAGAGGAGATTGAACGATTACGATTTCTACAGAGTAACCTCCTCAATGAGTATACAAAGATACAATATAAGCAAGACAATATTGAAAATATACGTAAGTCTATAGAGCAAGCGGAATTGAAAGAAAAAGCTTATGGTATATTAGTAGAAGAGTTATCCCCTAATAAGGGATTAATCGCCGAAGGACTATTTGGATTTATCCAGTACTTCCTAAAGGACATGAATGCTGTAATAGCGAAGATATGGTCTTACCCTTTATTTATCTCTATTGCCGAGGAAATGGATGAAAAAGGATTGACTTATCGTTTCCCTGTCTTAACAGGAGTAGGTGAAACCGAGATACCTGATGTGAATGCAGGTAGTGCGGGGATTAAAGAGATTATCAATCTAGCGTTTAAAATAGTGAGTATGAAGTACTTAAAGATTAGTGATTATCCATTAGTCTTAGATGAGTTTGGTCGCACGTTTGACGCGACTCACCGATTAAACGCTGGTAAAGCGATACACTCTCTTATCTCCACTAAAGAGCACCAGCAGCTATTCATGGTCTCCCACTATGCCGATGCTTATGGCAGTATGGCAAATATTAATATAACCGTTATAGATGATAGCAATATCATCCTCCCTTTAAATGCGTATAATCAGTATACATACATTACCTATGCTGATGGTACGACCAATAAACCCAATACTGAAAAGGATTAAATCCATCATGAGTAACAACATCGATAATATTGTCGCTTCTGCTAAGGTACAATCTCGTATTGTTCCTATCTTGATAGAAGAGATTGAATCATTACGAGATGAGTCTACGACACGCATTGCTGACTTATCTACTTTGTTAGTGAAAGAACAGGCGTCTCTAGCACGTATTAACTCTGTCGCCCGTATATTGTACAGCATGAAAGAGAGCTATGCTAAAGCAGAGCAAGATGATTTAGTACAGGCGATTATGAATAACGAATTACCTAAAGAGAAGACAGGGGCAATGAGTGTAGACAAGTATAATGAACAAGAAGTGCCCCAAGAAGTACCTAATGGTTTACCTACTCCTATCGAAGAAGATACTACTGAAAAAGATGCTGTCTTTGATGAGAATGGTAACATGATTAAAGATGGTGAAACTTTAGTCTCTACAGTAGGGGACAAACTATAGGGTAAAAATACTCAAAGTAAATGGATTGAATAGAAGAGGATGGTGAGAGTAATATAATTGATTATTTTCCCATCCCCATGTTTACTATTCATTTACCAGCTGATATGAGGCTAAAGAAAATACACTAGGGTTAATAGAGCCATGAAAAAGTCTGAATTAACACAGAAAGCCGAAAGACTAATTGAAGAGTCCGATGCTAAGATGAAAGAAGCAATGGATAAAGAACAACACGCAGAAGCGGCTAAACAAGTCCTGCGTAACATGGGTGGAGCAGTCATGCTCTTTGGCGGAGCGTTGAAAGACTTTGCTAAATATATTACCCGTAAGTAATCGATTACATTAATAGGAGTGAACCAACATGTCTGAAATGACTTATGAAGAATATAAAGCGGCTTGTGCTGCTTTTAAAAAGAAGTGCCCTGTGTACACCAAAGAGAGCATCATGGAAATGACTCAAGAAGAGTTAGATTCGGCTATAGAGCTTTATAAGGAACACGTTCAAGAGTATAATGAATTGGCTAAATACGTTAAACGTTTTGCTAAAGAGTGGAAACAGAAGGAACAAAAGCATTACGTACAGATTCGTGGATTAGCACAGGGAATGCGCTCTAACGCTAGTAAGAAAGGTTTACTCGGTAAGGTCGTAACGAATGTAGCTTCTGTTGCCGTACAGGCCGCAGGTAAACTAACTACGGTGCCAGGTACCGTATTGAAGAATGCCGCATACTACTTAGGCTCTGATAGCTGGTTAGTGGAAACTCCCATTATTCCAAGTAGCCCTTATGAAGCACTAATATCTTTACACCTTGCTGAATTAGAAGGGCATATTAAAACATCTTATATTCAGTATCAGAATAATAATGGTGAATTGAAAACCAAAACCGTTAAAACTGTTAATGTAGGCGAAGTACCGTTTACTCCTTTAAGAGTCGAAGGTTACAGCCCCGTCACTTACTTTAGAGGTTATGACCCTAATCAATAGTTAAATATCAAAACATACCAATACTCCCTATACCCTACTATTAAGGGTATAGGGAGGGAGTATGATGTCATGTATCTCTATTTACCAAATGGAACATTTGGCGCTATAAGCGTTACCAAATCAATTCTTGCTTATCCATCAGTACGAAGTTAATACTGATGTCTTCCTCTACAATCATGCTATTATCAGGCTGCACATACAAACGCTTTTTCAAACAACAGCGTTTAGTATCATCCAACACCGTCATCGCAGTGATTTCAGTATCGCTGCCTAAGCCGACTAATTTCACGCCCAATACGTCATTACCGTATATCTCAACGAGATTACTCAATATCATACTGTTACTAATCGTCGCATTAGTCAGTAATTCACTCACTACTTGAATCGTCGTCGTACTAATACTCTTACGTAAATCTAAGTTGTTATACGTATTACGATTCACGACTAAGTCCACTACCAAAGATTGAGGAGCATCTATCTTCGTACGGATACTGTTGTTATACATGATGTTCACTTGACCTAATGTCGCTTGCGGATAGAAGTATACTACTGTCTGCTCCAGTGTGCGCTCATTGATGGTATCTAATCCATCTATCATCCAGTCTAAGAAAGTATCCACAATCTCTTGTCTATATTGAGCAGCAATACTATCGGTAGCAAAGTAATAAGGTGCTTCAATTAACATCAAGTCTAATTGACGGACTAACTCACGCTTATTCTTCACGATGGGTTTACCATTATTACCCAATACCAATTCACCTTTACGGTGTTTCATTACCGTATTACCTTTAGCGTCTTTGACTAAGTCACCTTTACGATGAATGATATCGTATACGACCTCGTCATTCTCTACTCGTACATTATCATACACATCTTCCGTATAAGTACGAGGAATATCCGCTACGTATCTTTCATAGTCTTCCGTACTGGCTACTGTCCTAGACTGCTTCCAAAGACTCTTTAATACTTTACCAAACTCAATACGGATGTTCTCTGCTACAATCGCTTTGACATTACTCGGTAACAACCAATGGCCTAATCTATCATCCATACGGTTACGTACATAGGTATTAGGCATATCACTACGAGTCATGAAGATGACTTGAAAGTCCTGTAATAATCGCACAGGTATCTTTCTATTTTCATCGTCATACATCTTAAAGTTCGTTAGTATCAAATCATGATTATTATTCAAATCAAAATTTGTATTTAAAGGGAATTCATAAATCCGCTCATTAGAGGGACTCACCCCTATGAATCGACCATTTAAGTAAGCGTAGTCTCTTTCACCAGTAGGACGATATAGTATCTGTACGGCTATCTCATCATTACGTAATGCTTTAAATGCATCACTACTCTTCGTGATAATCTGTAAAGTATAACCTCTAGGGCTACGCTTAATATCATACGTCTCGATACCGACTTCTAGTAAAGTCGTCGGATTACTCTCTATATACGTTTTAGAAGCGACTTGTGGATTATCCAAATAGTACGCTCTTAAATCCAATTCATTATCATCCATATCGATGACATAGTGAAATGGCGTATAAAGATAATGGTGTCTATTGATTTCAACCGCACGTTGTTCAGGAGGCATCGCCATTAGACTGTTAATCTGATACGTAGGAACGATTTGTAATTGGCCATTACGAGATTCATATATGACATCAGGGGTCAATGTAACAGATGTACCATTATCAATGACTGCGGCTGATACCATCATACCCTTCACCGTAGCGAATAGAGTCTCGATAGAGGCGCTAGCAGCAGTAATCAGTTTAGCATTAGAAGGAGCCGGCAGGGCGCGAGACGCCAGATAACTACGATTGGTGACTAAGTCAACATTACGCACGTTTCTGAATCCTTCATCCTCTAGTACCTTAGCTATCTGTACATTACTAATAGGGATGTTCTTAGGACCTGTACTATTGGTAATCACACGCTCTCTTAATTCAGCAAACGATAGAGGTGCCCTGCCACCAGTCGTTCTATCTTGACTATACGTTTTAAAGTTATTAAACGCTCTTAATGGGGCACTAAACTCACCATCATCACGTGCTTTATCAAACGCAATAAACTCCGTCTGATACTCTTCAGGACCATAACCGTTTAAGTTCATCTGTAAATCACCACGAGTGGTATAGATATCCACACGTATCGCTCTATCTACCATACCTGTATTCGTATAGAACTGCGGTACAAATACGTTTAGATTTCCTTCCGTTACTTTTAATACGGCTGTTGGTTTTCTTACATCATAAAGCTCAGGGGTATGGGTGGTATCCATTTCTACCCAAGCATCGTTATTGTCCTTATAAAACACACGACAGTGGTAGAAGTAATCTTCATATGCAAAGTTGGCTTTTACGGGAGCCGCAGGGGTTACATTGACGATATGACTTTGCGCTTGTGTTTGCAGTAATGTCACACTAAAGGCTAGCCACTGCATCTCACGCATATCCATAATCTGCCAGTCGATGATGTTACTACGAATATCTTGCAGTGGGGATAATATTTCACCATCATACATCACCTGTATACCACCATGAGTATACTGCTGGATAATAATAGGGTACTCAAAGGTAAAGTAAATGCCCCCTACGGATACTTGGGTATTCCTAGGAATGATGAGTTTACGTGCGCCTAGCGTATTATCCCACACCATGCGCTCCGTGACTTCGTCTAATTCTAGAAGAAAGTCTATGCGTGCCCTAGAAGGTAGAGCAAAGCGACCAATATAGTCTACATCACACATATGTAGATATAAGTCATCTTCCGTCTGTGCCGCAAACGGATACTGCTTGCGGTTTAATACCATATCGGTACTGATGGCTTCAGACGCTAATACGGCAGCCGCCTCAATCGTAAAGGCTACTGGGTTAGTGGCGTCTACGATTTGCACACCATGTTCGGTTATTTCACTTAAGTGCTCTAATACAGTCCTTTGTAATAAAGCCGGGTATTGCGCGAAGCGATGGACATTCTCTCTTAAAGTAGTAATGTCTGTAGGCTTCTTGTATTCAGGTAGCGTACTCATGATTCGGTACAACCTCCTAATGTAAAGGTTAGAAAGAAAAGTATATTAGTAATCTATTATCGAGGCTCTATCATAGCCACTGAAGTCTGTCTCATGAACTTAGTAGACGCGGCGTCACGAGCGTAATCCGCTTTACTCACGTACCACTCTAATTCGTAGTTTTTAGGATTAATACGCGGGTAACCTTTATGGTTATAGACACGTAAAGCATACATCGGTACTTTCACCATTTCCGTCTTAATTAAATCCGGATTCATATTCGGATTACCCATGTATACAGTTTGATTAAACTGGTCTATCAATACGTCATCATTAAAGAGATTACCTACGCATCGAAAACCAATATCCATGGTCTTATTGCTCATATTCAATCTATCTTCAGTCACATGGAACTGACTGCCTGTCTCTAATGTAGTAGGATAAGCATAGCCAGGCGCCCAAATACCTGTTACGAATCGTCTTGTTTGGTCTAATACCAATCGATAAATACGAGTGGTGTAAACAATACGATTACTACGTATATCGTCTAGGTAACGGACGACGTAGTTAGCGGATACATAACTCAAAGCAGCCCAACACATCCAGTACCAAAACAAAGCTAACAGTACATTACCCTGTGTATTCCTAAAAGTAGCCTGTATATCATACGCTTTATAGTTAAAAGGGAAATCATCTATCATACTAAACTGCTCTTTAAATTTACCACTAGGAGCGGTATAGCTATCCAAAGCAACAGACTGCATACCACTCATGGTTTGGATACTGTTTGTCAATATAGGAATGAAACAGTTTAAGTGGTCATTTAAAGGACAGGGATACTTATCCGTTTGACGAGCCAACCTATGGTCTAGCGTGCAACGTACAAAGCGTAAGGTACTTTGAGGATTCGTCGTGAGTAAAGGAGCCAGTTGACGGACACCAGCAATAACAGAATCCTTCATGTTCAAGCTAGGTTTAGTAAAAAACGTCAATCCTATATTGTCGCTATTTTGTGGAATCAGCGGGGTAAGCTGCTCATGGTTGATGCCGTAATAGTGATTTGTCAATGCATTACTAATAGGTCCCAGTGAGGAGACCTTTAATACATCGTCTATGGCCTCACGTACCGTACCGCCTGTAATGTCATGGATAATGTCATCTATGTTAAAAGAGCTATATCCTCTATGACCACCGTAAGGAGTCTGATTTTCATATGGTGTCTCTTGGTTAATATCATTGGGAACCATGGGGTTTATCCTTTTAGTCTGTCAGTTTTCAAAAATTTAAAGTTAAGGAATCTTTTCAATCATGAGTAAACTACATATTTCCTCTGCTATTAAAGGAGCGTCTCCTGCTCTGGAAGGTATCGCGGACGTAGGCTTATCTTTTTTCCAAAAAGCCACCGCTAAGGGTGCCGTATCGATGGCGGAACAAGCGATGAATAACAGTTTGGTAGAAGCCACTAAAACGATGCGGGTACAACCCATCACGGTAATCGACCATACCCTCATCGCAAATCCTATTTTACCTGAACTCAATAGCGTACTCCTAAATATCTTTGTCGCTTACTATTTGCAAGCCGTAGCACGAGATAATACGATTGGTAACATCAGCGTCTTTAGACGACTCGATAGACTCAATCCTCATCGTAGCGTGGCTCAATCTGTATTGAATAATAGTGTCGCTTTATTGGACGCTATGGAAGGTTATTATGACTTTACCCTACCGGCCCTACCTAAGCATGCTAGAACGCATGCTCAAAAAGAAAGCATTAAAGCAGGTATGGAGTCTTTGACTTTAGGTAACGAGGACTTTGTAGGTCCTCAAATTGACCCTAACCTTCTTGCAGGTCGTCGAAATGCTGATAAAGCTGTTGATACTATTAAAGATGGTAAGGAAGACTTGCTACGTAAAGGCTTGGATAAATTATCTCAAGAGCAGAAAGAGGTTACTGTCATTTCTGACAATACACTCAAAGACCTCTCTAACCTCGCTATTGGTAAAATCATCAATATTGAATTGAGTAATGGTCAAGGTAAAGTAAAGGTGCCTGTAGCTTTCCGTCTGATGACTTCCTCTATGGTGCCTTCTACTCTTATTCAAATGCTTTCCTATAGCACTCGTAAGAATGTCACTTTGAAAGAGAGATGGCACGCTTACCGCAGTGGCCGTATTTCATTCTGGCAAGATTTCATCTTTGCACGTGACCGTATTAGAGAGGAGATACGCCATAATGCCAATAGTAAAGATAAAATATATCAGAAAATCCAAGAGCGCAAGCTGAACAATAGCTTAGCCGGAGCGGCTACTGGTAATCCTACCATGGCCAATATCAGTAACATCATTATTATTAATAAAGCGACTTTGTCGGCTTTGGAATCTGAAATTGGTGGTCGTTTGACCAGCTTTGCTGTACGTGAGAAGCTCTTTGCCGATTCTGGTATCATGATTTTTGTAGTGGTGGATACGGACAATAATCGTGTTCGTATGTATTTCCACTCTATCGAAGAGCATACTGATATGTCCTTCAATGAAATCACTCGTGATGCTAAGAAGGATAATACGAATCTGACTGATTTGCTTCAAATGCTCATGCAGGGTAGCGCCCCACGTCTATAAGACGAGTAGATTATCTTTTTATTAGATAGAGCACCATTATTTCTCCCTCCTACTCTAGTAATAGGGTAGGAGGGGGGTTAATGTATGCTTTTATTTGTAGTATCTTTAACACTTTTTAATCTTTACCCTTTAGAAGGATTCTTTTATTATGCGTATTCTTGATTTCCTCAAAACCATGTTACCGACTTTCAAAAAGAAAGACCTTTTAGGTGACTTAGCCACTACTCTTTCCAATCTAAATGAATGTACCATCCCCGTGTATGATAAATACGCCCAGGAGATGAAGACATTTAACTTTACTTCGCAAGAAGCCAAATCCCTTATCTCTGCTTTTCAATCCCACGTCAAACAGCGTAAAGGTAATATTATCGTCACGATTGCCCATGGCTTACATGAAGCCTCTGAAGTCGGCGCTAATATGCAAAAGAGTATCGATAAGAAATTCCAAAACGATATCTCTCGTGATGGTTTGACCTATAATGAAGCGCAGACCCTGCAAATACTTTCTGCTTTTGCTTTCTTCGAGCGTTACGCCCGTCGCTTACTTTCTTACCTGATTATTATTGAAACCGGTAAGTTTGATAATGGTAATAGCATTTCTTCCTTAACAGAAGGACATAAGCAATATATTATCCAACACTTCACTCCTTTCTGTTTGCTTTTGAATGCATATACACAAGGCGCTAAAGCAGTATTAGACGCATTGAAGAACATTCCTGAATTGGAAATCATCCCCGAGAATGACGAAGCAATTACTGCTATTCAAGGAAAAGATAAGGTAGACCCTTTCCGTATGGGTTTGATTAGTGCTAATGTGAATCCATTTTACTGGTGGGGTATGAAAAAAGCCATTAGTGCGGTTAAACGTTATGATGAAGCCAAAGAAGAACGTAATATGCTGGAATTGCGTCTGATGCATATTAAGAATCTGCAACAAGGGCAAAACAATCCGGATATTGAAAAAGAGATTCAGTATAATGAAGACAGACTCTCTCGCATTCAAGCCGAGATTCGTGACTTTGAAGAGGAGTACCTGAAATGATTGATAGTGCTACTGAAAAAGCGATTCAATTTAAAATTAGTAATCTCATTGATGGCTCCCGTATTTACCCACGTGGTTTTATTGCGTATAAGCTCTCTAATGCCCAACCTGAAGCGACACCTATTGAAGCGTCTTCTTCTGTTAAAGTGATTTCAGCGACAGTACAAACTTCTACTGAAGTCATTGGTGGCAAAATGGTACCTCACCCTGAAGTAGAGGAGCTGTATTACGCCGTACTGAACAATCCGCTTCTTTTAAAAGAGTTTAATATACGGGAAAAGATTATACGTTTAGCTAAAGGCATCTTTACCAAGAATCCAGGTAACTGGGTCGCCTTACAGGTACTCTCTCCGGCCTTTACGACTTTGCATTTTGACTTTATTAAAGATATTATCGCTTTTGCACAAACGGGTCGTACTGCTTTGAATAACCATACCTGGCGCTCTCTCTTAAAAGGAGAGGTCACCCCTCGTAAATTAGAACAAAGAAGTGACCCTAAAGTCGTATTAGCGTATATTCAAGAGACTAATTTACTCACCACGGATACGGCATTACTCACTAACATACTGAAGCATACGAGTGGTTTTATGCAGCTGCTCACTTTCCTACATATCCTAGTAGGTAATACCGAGACGGCTGAAGATGGTATTAGTGCGGCTAATGCCAATTTCATTCGTATTGGCCGCATGATTTAGAATAGGAGATTAAGCATTATGGCTATTATCGTAAGTGCGATGGAAGGGATATACGGGGATACCGTAGGTGAAACCCCAGAAGAGACTCGTCGTAGAGTAGGCCTTCTTGATGGTGAAGACTTAACTGGCGATGAAATCGCTTTTGTTGGTGAAGAAGAAGTCATCGTAAGTGATGATGATATTGCCGAGAGTGAAGACAGCGCTACCGTAGAAGCAATGGCTAACGCATTAGAAAGCCTAATAGATACCCAAACACAACAACTCACATCAAGCTTAGAAGCCTATGGTATCGCTGTTGATATGGTTAATCCTAATTTAACGGATTATCAGCGTAATAAACGTGTACATGCTCTAGAGAGCTATTCTGACCAAATCGGCAGCGTAGCTGGATTAGAGAGTAATGACGAAAATAAACCAGGTATCCTCAAACGTATTTGGGAATGGTTTAAAAAGACATTATCGTCTGTTAAAGACATGCTCAAGAAAGCATGGGAGTGGTTTATTAATCTCTTTAATCGTGAAGAGAAGAAAGCCAAAGCCATGATACAGTATATTAAAAGTAATGTGGATAAAGTAGAAATTGCTGAAGCACCCGAAGGTGAAGCAACAGAGGAAGCTCCTACTGAAGAAGTGAAAGAAGAACCAGCTACGCCTGAAGTAAGAAGTGAACCCGTTCATAATGCTGTTAATAAAGCTAATCTCACGATTACTTTACCTCAAGCCCAATTACGACATATTTTTCTATCCAGTCAAAAACCTCTGCCAGAAGTTTCTGGTGATGTGAAAGCAGCGGGCTTCCTTAGTGCGGTTGACCGTACCGCTAAAGTCATGGGCGATAATGTCATGATTGCGTTAAAAGATAACGGTACAGAAAAGTTAGCGAAAGCGTTAGCGAATTTTACCAATGTTAAAGACATGGGTGAGTTATCTGAAAAAGTCAACGACTTTATTACTAGTAATAAAAACATTAGTAATCTCGTATCGAGCATTTCTTATAAAGAAGCCGCTTTACCGAATGGTAAGTGCATTCGTAAAAACGATTTCAAAGCCGCTACGGCTAATAGCCAAGGCGCTCAGTTAGTCAATCAACTAGAGAGCAATCAATATAGCGTAGTGGATAATCCTAAAGCGGAGCAAATCCAAGAAAAAGTGACCGTGCGCTTTAGTAAACAGCAATTATTGATGCTGGTCGCTAAGTTAGAAGAAACTGTAATTATCATGTCCCGATTTAAACGTATTATTGCGGATGCTAATAAAGTTCTTTCTAATTTGGAGAATGCGGCTGATAACATCATGCGCATTCAGTCTAGTACTGAAGACAAAACTATATTTACAGACACCGTAGCCATGGGTATCAAACGGATATTTGAAAGTACGATTCGCCGCATTCAACATCCTGCTTTTGATTTACAGAAGATATCGATGAATTTCTTTCTTACCTTATTGCGTATTATTAACACATTTGGGTTTGAACTCAGACAACAGTTAAATAACCAAGGTAATAAAAGAGAGTTTACTCCGTAGAGATTACTCCGTGAGAGTAAACGTCAAAATACTGTGACAGTATAATCCTTACGTGTATATTAGTATTATCGATATGCTGTTTGGGCTATACTGTCGGGTATATTTAGCTAAATATATTTTTGATTAACTTATTGACCATTAAGGGAGGGACAGGAATGTCTAATACCTTGTTTGGAGTGCTTGAGAGTATTGATGCGCATCCGACGACTGAGTTTGCTCCTACCACTGATGGCTCTACTGAAGTCGAACCGAAAGAAGACGTACGAGGTGAAACTTTGGATGGTGCCCGTCAGGAAGTAGTACAAACTCAAGACAGCATTGAAAATGATAATGATGCTGTGGCTAAAGCCGTCGATGCGATTGATGCACTTGAGAGTTACTCCTCATTGTTAACCAGCGCACTGGAAAACGGTGGTGTAGATGCATATACACATCAAGCCATCCGTATTGGTGTCAATACCATTACCCATGGTAAAGTGCAGTTGAATAAAGCTTCAATGGAGTCTATCGACACAGCTCATGGACGTTATACGGCTACACAAGAGTCGATTGAAGAAATCGGCTATGCCATGGAAGGTCTTTTGGATACGATTAATGATAAACTCAAATCTATTTGGAAAGGTTTGACTAATCTCTTTAGCCGTTTCACTGACCTCTTTAAATCATTTAACACCATGGCTAAAGAGCGTAAAGCGAAGCTGCAAAAAGAATCCACTGTCATGATTGCTGAAGTAGATAGTGAAGCTGTAGTCGATTTCAAAGATATGTCTCGTTTGGCGAAAGACGGTGAAATTAATACTGTTAAAGTAGCTAAGGCTTTTGATAAGCTCAAAGAGGACTTCTTGGATAAAGAAGGCCTGTCTGACTATTGGAATCGTAACGCCGCTTTGCTGGATTCTGATGTAGAAGATTACAAAGATTTCCAACGGCTGGTAGCCAAAGAAGGTTTGAAACTACCTTCTGGTTTGGAAGATGGTGATGTATTTGGTCTTCTGAAACAAGTACCGGTAGACGCTGATGCAAAAACTCTGAAAGTAACGGATACCATTGGTGGGGTCATTACGGTACCGCATGGTGAAAACAAACTGTCCATGCAGATTTCTTCTACGGCTCAGTTTACTTCCAAAAACATTAAGGGCGCTTCTGCTCCTGACCACGTGAAACCTTTGACCCGCGAGCAGGCGATTGAAGTATGTGATATTATTATTGCATTTACCGATGCCATGCATAAAGCATCTGCTCACTTTGGTGATGCAGAAGGCCGTCTGACTAAAGCGACTCAAATGCTGGAAGCACGTGGCGTCAATGTACCGGCTATTGAGTCTTTCTGGGGGGATAGTTATCAAACCTGGAAAGAAGGCAACCAAAGATTCCGCCGTTTACTGATGCTCGCCGGTATCAGCAGCTTAACAGTAGGTGTAGGTGGCATTCCCGCTATACTTTATATCGGTGCTTGGTTGTTTGGCTTTGACAATGAACTGCGTAATAAGGTAGGTTTAAAACAAAGCTCTATCTTGCAGTTTATTGGCGTAGGCACTACTTTTTGGTTCTCTTATCCTATCGCTATGCTGATTACTTTAGCCCGTGGTAGTAAAAATGCACCTAAAGAAGTACAGGAAGAGTATGACAACTACGTCATGTCTTTTAACAAAGCCTCTGATGAAGAGAAGAAATACCTTCCTAATCCGGCTGATGTAGATGCGGCTCGTAAGTTAGTAGAAGATAAAGAAGCACAAAAAGCATTTAACAAAGCGATTGCTGAAATAGAAAGTAATTTGATTAAAACTACTGAAGATTACTTCATGGGTTACTCTCATTTTGCTTTTGGTATTGCTGACCAAGCTTTCCCGATTATGTTGCGTCATGTAGACGCTTCGATTCAATAATAGATTAAGTATCTTTTTTTCTTATTATTTTAAAGGACGATTATTATGTCTAGTTTGTTTGCTGAATTGAATTCTGTATTTGGTACTCCCGCAGTGGAGTCTGAAACCGAAACCACTGTTACTGAAGAAACCACCGAAACCACTGAGGTCGAAGGAGCTAATCCTGCTACTATCGTAGAACAGGATACCGTAGTTACTGAAACTCCGACTGAATCTCTCCCCGTGGCCCCTGAAGCAGTTACCAATGATGAAACTGTAGAAACGGCCATCATTGATAATGCCGAGACAGAAGAGCAGGTAGAAAACCTGACTGAAGGTATTGATACCGCTGAAGAAGTGGTTGCTCGGGCTGAAGCACTCTATGCCACCATGGAGTCCTTCCTGGAACGCGGCGGTATGACCGATGGCGAACGCCAAATCATGGCGCATGCTCTTGAATCCTACCATGACCAAGTAGGTCTGGTATTTAATCCTACCCAGCTGGGTTCGCTGGAATCCTTCGGTGATGTGAACACCCGTTACGACGCCACCGTAGCGGCTCTGGAAGACATTGGTGACTTTATGCGTAAAGTGGGGGCTGGTATTAAAGAAGCTGGTTTCCGTGCGCTTGACGCCGTTACTGACCATTTGGGTCGTTGGTTCTCTACTCAAGACGGTATGATTAAACGTGCACAAGCTATTTCCGAAGCTGCTGCAAGCATGACTGTTGAAGAAGCCAATAAAGCAAAAGGTCAAACCATTAAAGGCGGCCGATATGCTCGTGCTTTCTTGTTTGATGGTAAAGTGAATAGTGCTATTGCTGCGGCTAAACGGAACCAAGAAGTTATCGGTGAAATCGCTAAGAACTGGGACCCCCAGCCGAAAACTTTGGCTTATCAAAAAGCTCTGGCCGGTATGAAAGTGGCTATGGCAGAAGCACAAGACGCTGAAGGCAATACCATTGCGGCACCTAAAGAGCTTTCCGAAGGCGTACATCTCTTGGAAGCTGGTAAAACTCTTTTCAAAGATAAAATCGATCCTAAAGAAGTATCTCAAGTGATTAAAAATATTGACCGTATGGAAGGTGTGACTTTCTTGCGTTCTAAAGAGTTGCCTGGTGCCAAATACTTCGTCGAAGTCGCTATTGGTGGAGCTAAAGAAGGTGGTAACCGTTCCGCCCATGGACGTTCTGCTGACGACACTTACCGCCATGCTAATACTGTCGTACTGGTGAATGCCAAAGGTTATGGTGAAGTTAGTAAAGAAGAAGTACCGGTAGCTACTCCTGGTGACATCAAAACCATTTGTAAACTGGTAGAAGATACTTGTAATGCCACTAAAGAGCTGTATGAGAAACGTAAAAAGCTCAATAGTGTAATTGAATCTCTGAAAAAAGGATTCAATAACCTGGTGTCTTCCGGTAAATCTGGTTTCAAAAATGCCGCCATTGTGTTTGGTAATGATGCCTCTAACTTTAAAAATATTGCTGCTGTGGCTGTGGCGGACGGTGCCAAGGCAGCTACCAACGGCATGCAGTTCACTCGTACCCCGAAAGTAACTTCCGTCACTAACGCAGTAATGGTAGGCTTCACTCACTTGGATGACGTTGTTCGTCAAGCCAATAAACAGTCCCTGTTTATCAGCAAAGTACTATTGGACTACTGTGATACTTGCATTAAAGTATCTAAAGGACAGAAAGTACTGGATGATAAAAACACTGAAGAAACTACTACTGAAGCGTAATTTCATTAGTTAAATAGTTTATCCCCTAGGTTACTTATTAGAGTGACCTAGGGGTTTATTTTTTTTTTATTTTAAAGGACGATAAATATGTCTACTCTATTTACTGCGCTTGAGTCTTTTGATGATACTCAAACTGATATTCAAGAAAATCCTGGTGCTGAATTTGAAGGTTCCATTGAACCCTTGGCTGAACAGATGGATGAAGCCAATGAAATTGCTCATGATTTAGAAGTAGAATCTCATGCTCAAGCGCTAGATGAGGAATCTATTCAGCGTAAAGAAACGGCCTTAGAAGGCTTGGAATCTCTATATGGTACTTTGAAAGCTTCTTTGGCTAAAGGCGGCATCTCTCCTGAATCAAGTGTAATTTTGACCAATGCTCTTGAAGGCCATGCCGCTACTATGGGCGTTACTTTTAAATCTTATTTGCTCCCGGCTACCGAAAGTTATACGGATGCTGGCGTAGAATCGACTACTGCCGTTTTGGAAGGCATCGGTGATACCATTAAAGCAGGTACTAAAAGAGTATGGGAAATGATTCAAAAAGCCATCAAGTGGCTGGGTGAACAAGTAAGTAAAATCGGAAATCTATTCAAATCCCAAGATAAAGCCGCTGAACAAATGGTGAAACTCTTGGAAAACAAGATTAAGACCGAAGGTGATGCTGATGTTGAATTGAGCAAAGCCGATAAGGAAGTAGTGGAAACGATTGCTGAAGACATGAAAGCCGCTGAAAGTGCTAGTTTAGAACTTCTAAGATGGGCTTCGGATGAAAATGAAGAAATGTCTTTAGAGAAAAGACAAAAACTAGATGAAATCATGAAACGGGTAATGGAACGTAAAGTGAATTATGAACGTTCTCAAGATGAAGTAAAAGAGAAAACTCGTCTGTCTAAACTCTTGGCTTCTCTGAAAGAGTTTCTGAAGTTTAAGAGCATCCGAGCCAAAATTTCAGAACTTGGTGATAAAATCAAAGATGCCTTTAACAAACTAATGAATAAAGCGAAAAATACCCCTGCCGCTGAAAGCGAGGGAGGTTTGCCAGCACCAGTGACCAATGAAGAGGATTCCAAACAACGTGGGCTTATCAGTAAAATAGTTACTTCCTTGATGGGCGCATATCGTGGTTTAGTATCTTTTGTTAGTGGGGTTTGTTCTCGTTTCCTGAATGTGTTTAAACGGAATAAGAACATTTTTAAAGTAGAAATACTGGATAAAAATGGAAACCGAGTAGGTTCCACGTCCGCTAGTCTAGTATCGGCTTAATATACAGTAGAAACAAAAAAATATACTCCTCCCTCTCTACCCTATATTACTGGGGTAGAGAGGGAGGGTATTTATGTCAAATATTAATTTACGAATCACTTTAAGTAAGTCGTTTCCACTTTTTGAATAACATTATCATCTATGATATCGACCATGTCCGTCCTCCTTTTCTTTATTGACATCTGATGTATCCGATGTTTCTTTCTCTAGAGAGCTAATAGGAGCAAATTTAAAGTTAAGTACCTTCACCCCCATACTTTTGAGTTGTTCATCCTCTACAGGTTGATAAAGGTCTACTACGGCACCTTGAAAGCTAGGAGTACTTTTCGTTAACTTCTCCCTGAACATAGACATTTGCTTCAATAATATAGCAAATATTTCAGACAGGATCATTTTCTTCCATCGATGATATTTCAATCGCTGTTTCTTTAAGATAATGCGTTTAGAAATCATATCCATGTACTCTAAGTAAATAAGACAAATCAAAGTCATCGTACGTTTCTAATCCATGTTCATCTCTGAAGAAATGGATATTCCTAATGACCGGATGCCTTCTTTTATTGCCAGTATTAATAAAAGGGATATAACAAGTGGCTTCTAAATGAAACTCCTCGTTTACTTTATTTACGACTTCAATAAAATCATTTAACTGATTATACCGGTCACCAACAATATTATATCCATCGGGTTTCCCTATATCAATACCGTTATCCAATACTTTAATTTCCTTCTCACCATTTTTCAAGTACTCAATAGTCATGGTAGTGATATCAAAGTAGGTGGTAAAGTATTTACCATCGGGCACCACTTTAATGGTTATAAAAGGAGTAGTACCATTATTGATGGTATAATAATATCTATCCTTTTTGCTGTCTTGTATCAAATTACAAACAGGCGAATCGTGTACACCATCTTTAATTAAGGTAATGAATTTATGACTAATCAAAGATAATAAACCACTCGTCAATTCCAATGATTCTGTCCGAATGTGGAATACCCAATATGGATTAGGTTTCAGATACTCTTTGTTGATAGGACATTGTCGCAAAATACGTACATCGACTTCATTCGATAAACTGAATATGTCATTTGGTTTTAAAATCATGTTGCATTACTCCTTTTTAAAACGTTCTCTACAAATAGCCATAGTTTCCTTAAAGTCTGCTATAAACCTATCTTTAAGGTTAATATGAAAACATTGTAGTCTTTCATTATCATATTGCTCTTCAGTACCATACATATTAGGGATGTTATAGCGGGTACTGTTAGGTATACTTACTGCTATTGCATTTAGCAATGTCTCGCCTCTATCATTATTGTCGATGGCAATAAATCTTGCTAGTTTAATGCGGTAGAATGATTCTAAATCATCTACTTCGATTGGCTTAATTATTTCATGCCAAGCCGTCATTTTTACCCATGTTATCTCATCATCGAGCCTGGCAAACCACGAGCGCAATAGATACTGTTTACCAGAATACGTAACATATTGTAAAATGAGTTTACTGCCGATATACCCTATCCTAGGCAATACTTCACTGGTCTTATATTGACGTAAGATATTGCCATTTAAGTCTTGTTCTAATTTATCTAACAAGTCTGCTTCATTAACCGTGTCAGTTACGTCACCGTAAAAATAGTTAATAACGGTAAGGCCTTTAATATCACTATCTTCAAAAGTAATTGTTTCAATAGCTTTCATACCAATACTCCATTTCTAAATACGCGGGTCAATAAACCCACTAAACCCTTTCCTATAGTCGAAGCCTCGCGTGATATCGCATAGGGCGCTGACCAGTTCCTTAACACTTTCGCTTTCATCATCGTAGCTTACCTGTGCTTCATTAACCCCACTATCGTACCTATTAATATACTTACCAGTAAAAGTGATACCCCAACCGTTTAAGTTAGATAGATGAGGATATTTAGCATATAAGCGTTTCATTACGTGGCTATTACTAGGAATAGTAATAGTAAAAGTACTTTTACCATTCGTTACAATACGGTCATCGATATACTGGCTATCAACACTGTCCTCGTCTCGGGTTTCTGGAGTTTTATTAATAAACCCCACCTCTACATTAATCATAATTTGATACAAACAGTTAGGTAAAGCCAATACGACATCATCTACGTTAAACGTGTACTTTCCCATTTTAGCCGCTCCTATATCTTTAGTAGACTTTAGAGTGCCGTTATTATTAATATCGATACCATCTAGGTTTACTGATAATGGTAACAACAAAGGTAGTTCAGTCATTTGAAAAGACTCCTGTCCATTGGTTTAAGATTTTTCACCTTTAAGGTCATTATAAATTTCATCGACTAAATGTCTCCATTCATACTGATGTTTACCTTTAAATGAAGCCACACTATTCAGTATGCTTTTAACCATATTACTTATTGGTAGGCTATCATGGTTATATTTCCTAATAGAAAACAATGTGCGATGCACGGCTATTAGGACTTCATCGTGACCCGTAGGTTTTACTACGTCTTTAACATAGTTATGTACCATGCTAAAGATAGTATTCTTAAGTTCCAAAAAGGTATCGGGTATTTCCTTAATAATAAGGCGTTCGTCTACTTCCTTCATTATACATTTCCTTTTAAGCCAGTCTAATATTAAAATAGCCTAATATTAAAAAGAGGATTGCTACATTGTCCGTTATCTTTATAGTACTGAATCCCCTCCTCATTAGTAACAGGATAAATAATCCCTATATATGGATATTCATCTTTATTACCTTTTTCATTAACAATAATGTTGACTACATTATCATTAGCCGTCAAATAGCTTTTACCTACTTTGATTTTAATCATAACCATTACTCCATGCGGCATAAATAAAAGGGTACCCCTACATAGAGGCACCCCCTAAACAGCTCTACTCTTCATATCCACGTTCTTATATAAAAAAAAACATCCCGAGGATTAAGGAAAGTAATATGGTTAACTCATTCCGTCTCAATGAGATAAAGTTCAGGGCGTACTTTCAATAAAGCATCCATGACAGGGTTTCGTGGGTCAAATTTAAATACCACTTCGTCGGTCATGTCTTCGAGCTTCAAATCTTCATCCACTGGGTACCCCTCCAGGATAATGGTACCTGCTCTACGGGCACTTTCGCCTGCCCGTATGCGTTCTGCATCACCACTATTTAAAAGGCGATTAATAACGGCTTCACCTAAAGCAGTTTTGGAGCCAAAGACGATGCCAGCAGTAATTTTACCATGATGGACGGCAGTGACTTCCAGACTACCTTGTCCTTCTATTACTGCTTTAATGTGTTTTACTTTCAACCGACCACAGATATCACCAATAGTCAATCCACTGTCTTTTACTTCAACATCATTCATAACACCCCCTTTCTTAAAGACTAATTAGAACGAGCAGCCGATATCACCTTATCTACCATAGTGACCAGATTACTAATGGTATCCTTATCAGTTGTCAGTAGGGAATGCGCATTATCATCTTTGGCTTTAACCCAAATAGACTCCCAGCGTACACCAAAATGCTGACACATCGCATTAAACTGACGTAATGTATCCCGCAACTTGTACTCTTTAATCTCAAATGGCAAGATACCTACCGTGTAACAACGTCGCCAATGAGGGGTAGTAGGGTCTTCTGATACATTAGGGATACAACCAGTAAAGGAATTAATTATAACGTGTCCTTTACTAGATAAAGGTACGATGACTGTTTCATTGCTCCACTCGGAAGACTCAGTTTCGTCATAATTTTCCTGGTGCTTAGAATCTAGCTGTTTTACAGCCATAACAGTAATTTCTTCCGCCGTGACGGGTCGTTGCTCCAAATGAGTAATGTTCTTATCACCTGTATTAGTAGAAGCAGGTACATAAACAGTATAGCCTCTCACTAAACTTTGTTCTTCATCTGAAGTTGAATAATCCATCACTACACGTACAGCACGAACTAATTTATCCATAAGGCCCTCCTATTTTAAAACATTATTCCCTTGACGGGTATAATCTTTCATGATTTTCTCCGCCAAAGCAGGATTCTTCTCTTTCAAGTAGTCGAAATTACAATTCGTATAAGTATAACCTACCTGAATAGATAATGCTTTTATATTACGATGACTATAAAACGGACGATATTTACTCACTCTAATGCACAGTAATCGTTCACCTTCTTCCGTATCTTGATAGATAAGGAATTGACGTTTATGATTACGGACACATATCAAACCACCCCGTAGTCCAGAATATACTTTAGCGAGCTTCCTTTTAAACCACAATAACCAACGGCCACGTGGGTTACGTTTAGCTTTCTTCATTTTCCTTCACCAATTCTGATAAACTAAATTTTGGTAAACTAACACTGGTTTCTTCTATCCATCCCTCTAAGGTACGTTTTTGTTCCTCTAAGGCCTTTTGTTGCTCTAGGTATTGTCCAATAGGTCTTAATTCTTCAAATGTATCGTCGAAGAAAACACTGTCACATGGCACGTGTAATGTTACTCCTTTATGAATCGCTAACTGTAAGAAAGCATCCAAATGGCTCTCCTCAATAATACGACCGTTATTGAAGTGAGTATTCACCTTAGTCAAAATGACCATACCGGCTAAATCATGTCCGATAAATGGCTTAAGCTCTAGACCATGTACTTTATAAGGCTTTCCTCTAGCTAAGAAAGTAAATGAAATAGAAGACTCTTTGTTATTATCATTGCTTCCAATACCCATTACCTTGGTTTTTACAGTATAAGTAATGCCGGCACGGACTAAATCCTCCGTACTAATCTTAATTACATCTTTCATTTGTATTTTGTCTTCAGACATATTACTCACCTATCTTTATCTAAATTATTATACACAATGGGTACGTTGATACCCATTGTGTAATCTATAACTGTAAATGTATTAATAACTTCTAAATGAAGCCACTTCAATCGCGGTTTCTTAAGTTACATATGTCCGGGCTTGCATCATTACTTCCCTTTAATCAAATCAAACATATATTCTAACATTTCAGTCAAAGCAGCCTCTTTATCGCTATATACGGCTTCACTAAGTCCCTTAAAAGAAGAATCTGTATCTGGAGTATAAAGATTAATCATAAGACTCTTATTGGGTTTGACAAATATATCTTTACAGACTTCCTTAACGTTCTTAAGATCGTCCTCGGCTTCTTTTACTAAATCAAAAGGGATACTGAAGTATTGAATATTTAAGAATGCCGCGCCAGAAATATTCATTTGCTCATAACGAATAGTTAGCCAGTTATTACCTTCGTTATTCACTTTCAATAACTGATGATATGCTAAACATATATCAGGTCGGGGGAGGAAGATATTGTCTAGTTCATGAATAGATTGATAATATTGACCCATCTCATTAACTAAAGTTCGACATAATCCAGATACTGGCACAGGAATATGTTCCAACACTTTATTTAAATCGTATACTACGTACACATCATACCGTGGTGGATTTTCACCACTCTGTATTAATACAGGGCTACCCTCGTTAGATATAGTTACCGATATACCTTCTGTATTTCCTACTGGTTCAAAAATTGCAACTTTATCACTTATACTACATTTATTCATTTCCATTTTTACTATCCTTTTAGTTAATGTGAAAGAAAATACCCCAATATCCTCTAATAAGGGAAAGTATTGGGGATAGGGGGAAAACCACGAACTATTTAGTCGTGATAATCATCAAGGGACATCATACTGATTCTCTATTTTTTAAAATCACCAAAGCCAACTCTTCTGCCATTTCCTTTAAGGAAGAGGGGAAGATATTAGGTACTTCTGTGGCAAACCCAGTGAAGGGATTCTTACTTCTAGTATATTCGCCTTTCAATGTGAATATACGTTCCCGTTTATACCCGTCTTCTATTACACGCACGCTTTTTAATATTCCGCTCAAAGTCAGAGGGTCAACCAGTAGTTCATCTATCACCCACTCTACTTCTACCATACGGCATTTCAATTTAAGGGTATCGACATAATCTTTGGTTTCCCCTTCATTAGCAGAAATGATAAAGAGATATATTTTATCATCCACATGGATAAGGGAATAAGCTTCTTTCAAACCATTAAAGAGACCTAAATTAATACTGGTCCTAATACCACGTGAAAGATGGGTTGCATTAATCATTTCAAAGTTATCTATTGCTTCCTTAACCAGATTCCAGATATGGTAATAGACTAAGTCAAGCACAGACGTTTGACTATACCCGAAATAAAACGGCCGATTGGCATGCGGACCGTATAAGTTAATTTTACTGGTATACACGCCATCCTTCTTTTTACCCACACCTAAGATAGGTTTATTGTCTTTGTTGTTTAGCATAACTGAAGACATAATTCAATTCCTTTTTAATCTATTGTTTTACATATAGAGTTACTAATAGCAGAACACCGTCTTTCAATAAGGAAACTTCTTATACAACATTTCAGTGTTATTGCTCATTTTTATCCTCCCAATTTACTAAATATTCAAAATCAATAGTCAGACTTACTGTAAATTTATCATCGTTACCCGCTAAATAGAAGAAACCTTTACTAGGTAAACCACCTTTATATAACTCTGAATAATTTTTCCAGATTAAAGGTATCTTTGTAATGTAATCGGCAACAATTTCATTAACAGATTTTCCTTCTAGTTTATATTGGTTAGTCGATAAAGACAGTATATCACCTTTATCATGACTTAACCTCAACTTCATACTGGTGAGAAAGAATTTAACGCTCTCTAAACCAATCACGTGTTCTTCGTTTTCATTATTACGAGAGACCAATGATATTTCACCATCTGTATTCGTGTTTACGGTTACCTCTAATACTTCAGCTATCATTTTTACCAATATAGGGTGCAGGATACTAATAGCTTGGGCTTTAGTTAAAGGAGGGATATCTCTAATACTTTCCATTATACTCATCCTCTCATACTGGCTATTGCAATCACGCGTCTGAAATCATCGATTAATACACGCACTTCATATTTCCAAGATTCATTTTTCTCTTTACAATCTTGTAAATTATAAGCACATTCTAAATATTGGGTGTTCAATGGACCTTGTTTTCCATTCTTTAAAAGATCGATAAATACCTTTAATGTCGTCTCTAATCGTTCTTGTTCAGTCGTCATGATTTTATACTTTTAATAAGTTACTTTGTTTATAAAAAGTTAGTTTAATAACTAATACTCAAAAATGTAATATATAGGCTATACCCTTATTACATTTGTGTAATATATGTTTATTTTTTTTTATTATACATAGAGCAAATCTTATTTACGATACACTCGATTGCGATTGTTTGGTTATTATACGCAGGTTTATAGGAGGGTTTATGCCCATAGTGACATTACCAGTACCTGATACGAAAGATAGTATTACGCGTCCTGTCGTATCGAGTATCATTAATGAGTTATTTGATATATTGGGATGGGATAGAAATGAAATTAATGTATTTTATCCTGACGAATCAGGTACTGTGTATCAGCATAATACACAGTTAGAAGATAAGAATCAGTTTAGTAGCAGAATGCCAGGGACTGAACAGCTTTGGGTCGAAGTCGATGATGAATATGCTGAAGATGCTTTCTTCCAAAATGAGACCTATAAAGAAGAAGAACCCTTTATATTCGCGGATGATGAATTACGCGTATGGCTAAAGCCTACACATACTGCTTGTGAAGTATCGATTAATTTTCGTTATAAAGCTACTGATAGAACACAAGCAGAAAGATGGCGCAATCAAATGCGCGCCCGTATGAATAATTATCAAGATTTGGATCATCACCTACTCGAGTACCACTACCTGATACCGAGGGTGCAAGTTTACTTAATACAGGAAATCCATAAACTAAGAGAGAATAACCACCCGCTTAATGAAACATTAGGACAGTGGTATAAGCGATGTGGTACCGTACGCTTTACTACGATATCCAATCAGTCCGGTGAAAAGACTAATTTAGCGGTATCTGAAAAGCAAATGCGGGTATTTGGGCATTGGGACTTTGAAATGGTCCCTGAAAAGGGTAGTAAAGAAAATAACAACGAAACTTGGACCATCACCTGCTCTTATAAGTTTCGTTATGAGAGACCGACTAATATCACATTAGTTTATCCTCTAATGATACATAATCAATTACTCCCTACTAATTTACGTCCTACTCATGATAGAGACCGTAATTTAGCGTATGGTACCGATAGGAGCTTCTCCTTAACAGGATACCTATTTGAACATCTTATACCTGACAGACAGCACGAAAGAGCGCACTTTAGACGGGGCGTGACTACTCCCCGTTTTGATGAGTGGGTAGCCCCTACGGCTATACCGCGTACCTGTCGCCTATTACAGGTACTGGCGATGCTCAATGAAGAGGATTATACAGAGCTATTTCGTTTAGACGACTATGAGAATCTAGAGTACACCATGGAAGGGATAGTCATGGATTTTCTTGCGTCAGAAGCTAAATGGATTACATTGCCATTAGCCTCCGTCTTTAATGTATCGCTTTATAATCAGTATAGTCAATTACATCATAAGTACATTAAGATGCTAGATGATGGTAGCACTACCTTACAAGCAACAGAACCTTTGAATCCCCGTAACTATTACCACGTACGTTTGTCTCTACATGAGAAGTGGGGTGACATACATCCTCAAGCGTTAGACCGCTTATTTAAGCACCCTCGTGTCGTAGAGTTATTATTAAAACACTTAGGTTATCATGATTTAGTCAAATGGATAAATGACCATGGTGGTTTTGATAACTATTATAAAGGACGTGATGGTTTAATTGATGATATTATTGGTAAAATGGCGGATATACCTCCCTATGAAGACCCACGTATGCGTACGGTACAGATGTACAGTATTCTTACCTATAGGGATGACCCGAATGACCCTCTTTATTATAAAGAACTCCTTAATCAGGGTGGTTATCAGTTAAAACCAGAAGAGAACCGGTATTAAAAGAGAAAAGGACAAATACATTATGCCTATCGTAAAATCCAATACCCCTATAGAGACGACGCCTAAGGTTTATACTCCTACAGTAGAACCTAAAGAGCATAAATCAGTCGTCGTCGATACGAAGTATACCCCTCTCTCTAATCTCATTACCCATGTGGAGGGAGCACAGTGGAAAGTCAATTATTATGCTCAAGTATTAAATCGTGATAATGCCGTAACAGGGCACAATCCTACTAAGGAAGCACCTTATCAGCAATACACTTATATACAAGAGTATATATTAAAAGTATCCTCTCCTTTATCTACTTCGCAAGATGAAGAAACCAAGGTGATGCAAGTCACTGGTACCGCCACCTGTTATCCTCCTTTAGTACCTAATGTAGGGGATATGTTCGTTGCGGACATTGGTGATGGTAGAAGTGGTATCTTCCAAGTCACCCTATCAGAGAAGAAGTCCATTTTCAAAGAGAGCGTATATGAGATTAACTATGCGTTAGTTGATTATGCTACAGGAGATAGACTACATGACTTAAATAAGAAAGTAGTGAAGAAAATCTACTTCTTAATGGACTTTCTTGAGCATGGGCAAAATCCTTTTCTATCGGAAGAGGAATGGGGATTAGTACGGGACTTAAATAAAGAGTATCGCTATTTGACTCAAGACTACGTAGAGACCTTCTTCTCGAAGAAATGGAAGACTTTTATTCTTCCTAATCAAACCGCTTCTACGTATGAACATTTCGTTACCAAAGCCATTAGCCATTGGCTATCCTCCAGTATACACCCTGACTTAATGTATTTGAAAATCTATAATACGGCAGATGACCCACATTTATCGGCATTTAGTATCTTTGATGCGATAGAGGAAAGAGACTTGAGGAGCATCCGTAAATGCTTTACTGAAGTATTTGTAGCGTCTACACGAGAGTTCCATCAAAACCCTCGTACACAGTCTTTACGCTACTCTGGTATACAGCAGGTAGTTTTACCTTTAAATGCGAGTTATAAGGTAAAAGAAGAAGAGAGACGTACCCGTAAACATCCACGTATATTAGTATGCCAGCAAGGGTGCTGTTCGTCTTCAGGCGTAATAGAGGAGAGCGATAATATACGCGAAACGACTCTTTTAGACGGCATACCTCTCACCCCCACCCTCTCCTTAAATGACAGTTATATCCTTTCTCCTGACTTTTATAACCAAGAGACGGATAATCTATCTCACTTAGAGATACAGTTGATAAATTACTTTGAACGTGAAGCGTTAAATGCTAAAGTGATATTGAAGCTTGTCTTCGATATGACTAATTGGACATTATTAGAGCGTTTCTATTTTACCCCTATACTGCTCGTCTTAATCAAAGCAGCAGTACGAGAATTGACTTAAACTTACTTTCTTTACCCTTAATAAGGACGGATTTAACCATGTCGCAATATAACATTACTTTTGATACCGAGTACACTTACGTACAAGAGAGCCTTGATACTCTTGATAAAGGTATTAATGCATTAGAACATTTACTTACTTTGCACGAGATTGCAAAAGAAGGTACCTCTAATGAGAGAGAGTACCTAGCCCTTAAAGTAGGCGTAGAATCGGTTACAGAGACGCTCTATGGTGAAGCAAAACCAGTATATGCAGCAGAGTCTCTAGCTGAGGCCATAGGTGAGGCATACGCTAAAATCAAAAACGCTATTTTAGGTTTCTTTAAATGGTTAGGTGAAAAAGTAGCCAGCTTTTATAACTGGGTAAAAGGAATGATGGGCTTTGCACAGGCTATTTCTAATATAGAAGTAGACCCTGCTAAAGAGCAAGAACTCAAAACCAATGCTCAAACCCTTGCTTCTAATATGGAGAAAGTAAAAGAGAATACCGAAGAGATTGAGGAGAAACTGAAAAAAGCCGTGCAAAAGGCAAAAGAAAATCCATCTGAATCTAAGAATGGTAACTTTGGTAAAGCCGCTAATGTCAATAAGAATCGTCGTAAAAAAGTCGCTAAAGCCGATTCCGTTAAAGACTTCTCTGACTTGGGCAAACTCATAAATAATGATGGGGATACTCCCTCTATGGAAGAGTATGATTCCTTTATGACTAAACATGGCTTTGCCGCTTTGGAAAATTTCTCTATGTCTGGCGACGCAGTTGAGCGGGTCCTCTCTGGTTCCCCTGATATTACATTAGAGGAAATGCGTGCTGTAGCAGCTATGGTCGCTGTGGTTAAGATTAATAAACTTAACGCCGTACAGGCTTCTATCTTCATGGAGCAGGATAATTCGACTGGCAAAGTCACTGTCAATTACGCTAAAGTGCGGCCCTTCTATAAAGAACTCGGTAATACACCGAACATGGATGCTTGTCGGTCTTACCTAAGAATGATTAGCCAAGCTATCGAGTGGATAAATACGGGTAATGATAAAGCGGCTTTCCGTCACTCTGATAAAATCATTGAGAAAGCTTTGATTGAAGGTTTAAATGGTAAAATCACTCGTAAAGAACAAAATGGTCAAATCTATTACGATGTATCCATGAATGGATTATCTACTCGCTTGAAAATGGATATTAATAAAGATACTGGCGTATTTGACGGATTCCAATCTCTGTCTTTGGTATTTGGTAAAATGGTCGGTGAATTCATTAATCGTGAATACTATATTGACCTTGCTTCTAGCGATACTTTATCGCAAGCTCGTGACTTTGCTAAAGTGGTAACACGAAGCGGTTATGTCGGTAATGCTAAGCGTACCATGCTCGAATTAACTCGCATGAAAGACTTTGCTGAAAAAAGCTTGGCAGAAGTGGAAAAAGAAGTGAAAGACATTCAGTATGGACGTAGTGAAGGTAGCGCCCGCAGCACTTATAAAGGAATTGGTTACTTGCGTAGCAGCTTGTACCTCTTTAATGCCGCATACCGCATGATGATGGTACAAGCACAGATGACCAGTGATGTGAATAAAGTATTGAACATCCATGGTCGTATGTTCCAGATACTCGCTAAAAGCGCTTAATTAGTGAAAAAAAAAATATTCTGTTTGGTATACCACTCGTACATGAGTGGTTAGTATTATTCGGTTTACACTATTATCTGTAAGTGGGTTACTTTACTCTATCTGTATTACCTTATTGGTAGCATATGTCTGGAATGAGTAATCGGCGTCGTTTACACTCACGGTACCATTCGTCAAACCAGATGCTTTTCTGATGTACAGGTATATTGTTCGGTACAGTCATAAACATGAGTTGAAGGTTAGAATAATGTTTAAAAGTATACATGATAAATTACTCCTATTATTAGGTTAATAAAACGATAAAAACTGGTGGGTCTTTATCGGTTTAGTAATATATCACTGTAAATATTTTAAACGTAAGGTAATCTACTTACACCCTACTAATAGTGAAAGATTAAAAACATATACTCCTCCCTCTACCCTTAATACTAGGGTAGAGGGAGGGTTATGGTGCTAAGCACCACGACGTAGTCGATATGATGTTATGGTGTTAATCTACCGTGAAAAGACGGCTTCCGTAATAAAGCCGTCTTGGTGCCCGCCTACATTCATGGCTTTAGTGAGTTCAAACGTATGCCAATCCTTGACGTAAGCTTGGCATACTATCTTTAATAGCTTATTCTCACTATGGGACTTTTCTAACCGTTTAATATACTCATTAGCATTTAGAGGTACGGAGGAGCCTAGGAGACTCACAATGGAACATACCGTTACGGTGTCCCCCACATGTACACAAGAAGCATCCAAGTTATTCAGGTAAACGATACGTTTTGTTTTAATGTCTAATTCCAAAGCAACGGGGCAGCGGTCGGTATGATAACTAACGGCAATCAAATCGGTAAAGTATTGCGCTATATGAGGAATAACCGTCTTATGGTCGCTATTATCAGGTACAGAAACACAATAGACAGGACGGATACCATCATTAGGTAGATTGGCGTATAACGGTTTTGTCTTAATTGTAGCTCCTGGTAGTCCCAAGTCTTTTAATACTGATTCAGTAATCTTTAACAATTCCACTATTACTTTTCCATCTGTGTCTAATGTATTCATTTTTTTATTCCTATTTAAAACAAAAAAAATCACTCCCACCCTTTTACAGGCAGGAGTGATTAGATTGATAAAATAGAATCTATTTTACCATTTTACTAAGAATGTTATCGATACATTATTAGCGACACTGCGCGTCTGTGATAAGGTCATTTCGTCTGAATACTCTTTAATCATATTCAAACAAACATACCCCTCACCATGTTCAGACAGTCGCTCGTTTTCTATCAATTCTAACACACTGTCGCGGATAAATTTTTCTACCGATTTGGATAGGAAATTCAAAGCACCAGGTCCTTTCTTTTCCCAACCATTACACTTATTTTCAGCATACCCAATGTGATAAACTTTATTTTCGTTTACTTTATACTCCAAATCATGATGTATAAAGTTACGTTCATTCTCATCTAGACTATCATAATTGACAGCCATTCGGGCAGTGATTGCGACATTTTCTAAGAACTCACTTGGCAACAATTCCTCCTTCAGTAAGTCGTAGTAGCATGCATCCAAATCAGACGTTAAAGACCCTGTAGATGCAGAGGTATCTCTTAAATCGTAAACCTTACCTTTTACCAGTTTCAAGGAGATATCCTTCTCGAAACGACCGATGTCTTGGATATCGGAAGTAATAGGGATGTTACGTAAACCTGCCCTAAATAGACCAGTGTTATCCTGTACCATCAATTTATCCCCCCATACGGCATAAGGGACATGCACTTCGCTGAGTTTAACGACTTTTTTATCGGCATTACGTTGCTCCAAACGAATAGTCAGATATTTACCATCTAACACATTTTTACCGATGGCCAAAGCAAGACGGTACTTTTCACCTTTAATGGTGAAGTGCTGATAATGCTCAGTATAAACTCTGATAGGTGACGACAGGATGCCGTCATCACGGATGAGCAGGTCCAGTAAGGCTTGTGTCAAAATACTAATCTGTCCTTCGAGCATGCAGCGGGCGTCACTCATCGCCTCATTGAACGAGCGAATCGGATTTGCTACTTTAGTTTCCATGTTTTAAGTCCTTTAAATAACATGTATTAAAATAAAAGATATTAGGCTATACAGATGCTACGGCTAGCCATTAGCGTCAAATAGCATATCATTAGTATAGTCATCCCTAATACCCACATGACGTATACCAAGACCTTTGGTATACGATACTGGAAAGAGAGTATATTTATACTACTAATACACTCTCTCCACTAGTATATTTACAGCAACACCTTTACTTTGTTACTTAATAGTAATAAGTGTTTAAATTAAAGTTTAATGTAATCGGCTCACCTTCACTGCCTTCTAAATACAGGCAGAATTGATTATCGCTTGCTTTATTGACTTTCAAACTATCGATATACTCATCGATACAGCGTGCAAAATCCAGCCACCTATTCGTAATAATCAGTATACCGTTTTCTAATTTATACTGCTCTTCGTCGGAATAAACCGATTCACGTGGTCCCTTTTTACCCTCTTTCTCTTCATACTGAATAGTCGCTGCCCATAAAGCTTTATCTAAAGAGTAAGTGGTACTGAAGCTATTTTCAATCGCTTCTTTCAGTTGTAAGGCTCTTGCTTCTACGGATTTAAGATGAAAATGTACTAATGAGTAAGGTTTATCGCTACCGGTAGCATGTTGTAATCTAGCCCCAGTCTCTTTTTTCAAACCAATAGAGTAATTCGTCCATTCAAATTCATCTAAACCTTCTACTTCAGCAATCGGTAATTCAGGATGGTGATATAGCAATGCTTCTACGGCATGCGCCCGGTAAACATAGTAATCCATGATTTCCACTACCAGTACAGATTCACTATCCAAAGGACCAGGGGCGCGGTAAAAGTCAAGGCCAGATGCATTATGAGGTATCGCATATGCTTCATTAATCCTGTCCCTTATAGCAGGATTATTACCGAAACCCATCTGCCATTTTTCAGAAGTAAACGCCAGTTTGCCCTCATTATCAAAATAAGGGTGTTCCGCCCGCATCATAGAGGTACCTGGTACCTTCATTAGGTCTTTCAGCTTAAACTTAATCCTTAAGGGGCGATACATATCTTGCATTTTTCATTATCCTTTACTATTATGAATTAAGAAAGTAGAGTGACTATTACATCGAAGAAACACTACTAAGTTATTTACTTCAGAGTGTCCTTAATAAAAGATAAAAATTCATCTTCAGTAGCGCAATACTTAGTAATGTGCCCTGCTAACTCATCTAAACGCCTTCTTTTGATTTGTTTATCAGTATTTACCCAATTAGGAAAATCCGTAGGTGAATATATACCATCATTGTAATTAGCCTGTTCCAATACAGCCAGGTATGCATTTTCTTTAGCGGCTTTCAAAATACATTCGCCATGTACTTGTGTATAAGAAGGAATATATTCTTGCTCTAAAGCCAGAGCCAGAATGTTATCTTTTAACGCATAAGGTACTTTAATGAAAATAAATCTATAAGGACAGACTTTTTCTACCAAACATGATTCTTCGTTACAAGCGGCGTTAATATAAAGGCCATTTAGTAAATATAAATTACCTTTGTGTAAAACATATACCGCTATGTTACCCGTATAAACTACAGGTTTGTCTTCTAACTGTTCTATCACGTAAGGTTAGATAGAACGGCATAACCGACCTACAAGACCGTAATGAAATAAGTTATTTACACATTCAGGTGTAAAATCACCAGTAGTCTCACCAATAAAGACATGATGTTTTACTTTATTACCTTCTTTATCACGTAAGTGATAATCGCCATAACCATATCTAAAGGTGAACCCTTTTATATTAATATTTTTCATATCACATTGCCCCTATTTTAAATAAAAAAAAAACACTGCGCTAATCCATTATTGTTAGATTAGCACAGTGTATATACTAGGTATTAGATATCAATACCTTTTCTGTGCGTAATAGTGTGTAATAGCGGCTTCATAATCACCTATTTCTTTAAAGTAATTAAACAGTTTGAAAGTGACTATTGGTACTATGACTACCTTATTATCAGTAGATGCATTTATACCTAGTGTAGCGCATAAAGGCGAATTAGAATTAAATTCATTCCCTACTTTGGCTTCAAACAGTCCACGTAAGGAATCTACCCATGAGTAATCTGGGCGAGTGATTTGCTCACCATTTACTTCATCAGTAATTACCAAATCAAAGATACCGTCATCTTTAACATGGCTACTGATGTATTCATAATCGCCATCATTTTTAATCAACACCAAACCATCTAGTACATTAGACAGTGCATCAATACCAGCTCGATTAACAGACCCATTGGGGTCCTGTAGGGTAATTCCCTTACAGAGTACTTTCAAAACCATATCTTTCAAGAAAGCATTGCGAGAAGCCAGTGAACGCTCTTGTAGTGGTCCGAATGGCTGCCATAGATGATGCGATGGTTGAGGCGATGCAAAAGTTTCATCCAGGCTGGGCATTTTAGCTTTAGCTTCCAGGTCTTTTTGCAAGGTGTCCATAAACTCATTTACACGAGTAATAACGCTACTAATATCCAACTCTTTATCATCACAAATGAACTCAGTATTAGCGGCCAAGTTCAATGTAACGTTTACCCCACCTACTGTAAGTGTACGTGTAAAGTAGCTGGCGTTAGGTTGAGGAAGGAAAGAGAAAGGTAATGGGTTATGGGGAGGAATAAATTGACCTTGTACGTAACCAGGAGTAGGTGCATTTTGGTTCGATTGGAAGAATTGGTTTTGATTAATCATGATGATTTCCTTTAAGATTGAGAATGTATAATATATCGGATTAACACACTGGCATTCATTATGGTAGAATACCAGTGTGCTTAAAGCGATAGTTAAGAGTCTATGTCACTCATTACCCATATTGCTTTTTATCCACAAATCAATGACGGCATTGTATACGGCCCGTATACTTTTATCGTCAAATGTCTTTTTGAGAAACAAATCACGATATGGATTATTTACCATCTCCAGCATAATAACGCCTTTGATATTTAAATCGTCTGTATATTTTAATCCGTCTATCTTTACAGTGGATATGTTATCAATAGGCACATTGAAAGCCAAGCTGTTCGCTTTAAATGTACGTACACCTAAGTGTATTCTCCACTTACCTAAACTGTCTTTATCTCGATTACGATAGCTTAAATCCTGTACCAAGCTAAAGTCATAACCAATACCATTAAAGACAAAGTAATGGTGAGCGGAATTCAAAGATAAAATCCCCTTACCATTAACGGTCAAATCACGACGATATCCAGATATACGAATACTGTTTAAACTATGCAGGTAACGGTCCAGTAGTTTCTTTACTAGATTGTCAATGTAATGCTGAAACATATCCCGAGTACTATACTCGGTAGCTTCTTGAGAGAGGTTATTCTTGTGTTTGAGCAATCTCTTTTCTCCATTTTTCCGTACGATCCCTGCTACGGCATCTACTGTTTTATTCATGATAAACCTTTCTTTTAATAAAGTGATAGTCTAAATAGACTACGGTGGTTAAACGACTAGAAAAGTATATACGAGTATACACTCCACTACGTTAAAGTAATAAAGCTTTATTTTATTTTAAAACGTAATTCATTACGTACGTCATTTGACTATACTGTCCTTACGTACAGTACCTCCATATTGCCATTAAAGCACACTCTTAATTCCATCTCCCCTTGATAGTCTTTGAGTTCATGATAAAAAAAGCTATTTCTAAAGTCAGTCAGTTTAATTGCTAACCATCGACAAAAAGCTTCTAAGCTTTCGGACCGACTAATCTTATCCTGCCACATTAACTTATCTACGGCGTAGCCGGTTAGCAAATCGTAGTAATAGAGTTTATTTCCTTTATAAAAGGCAATTTGAAAAGTAGGTAATTCATTACGCCAAACACCATCAGGTAACACGTCCCTAATTAAACGAGGCAGATGTTTTTCTATTTCCTCTGCTACATAAGGGACGTATTCCTCTACATTGACGATACGCGAGAAGCGCTCCAGAAACGTATGTCTACCAGCATTATCTTTATCATCAGGAATGTGGATGTATTCCGATATGCCGGCTAGATTAGCCAACTCCTTAGATATCAGATATCTATCCATGTACCCATTAATCGGGAAATGTACAGTATTCTTCTTATACTGACTGGTAACGACTACGTCGCCAGCTTTGCGGGTATCACCTACTTTAATCAAGGATAAAGAGACTTCTCCTTCTCCTTCTGTATGTTTCATTTGTAGTTGAAACTTATTATCGTTAAATGTGAAAGTACGGCTCTTAAAGCCATCCCAATCACTTTCACTATACATGTCATTGTTCATCAGCCCCATGAACTGACAAGTCAGTAAACCGATTTCACTTTTCAAAATCGATTTGGCTAATTGGAAGCGTTTGGATTGTTTCATGCTTAAATGACCTTTCCTAAATAGGTTAAAGAGTTTAAATAAACGTTTTTACTACTAAAATCGAGACCTCTCATAAAGGCCTCTAAATTGCTCTTACAGAGCGTTTAGCCTCAAAGGTATACAAAGGTATACCCAAGGGGTAGAAATGCTCTAGAAATGGCTCTACGAGTCTCTAATCACTATTCTACATCAAAAGAGTAAGTCTCTTTGAATGTTTTGTTGAGTTTCTTACTGTGATACGTAGTAATGATGATATGCATCTTACTAATATCGTACATATCCCCATACGTAGCTAAATACTCATCGACTTCTTGTTTCAGAAACACCATGAGTTTATCATACTCCAATACTCCATTAGTGAAATACTTAATTACGGCTTCTTCATCACTTTCTTCGTCAAAGATGACTTTAACTTCAGGGGGCTGAGGAGTAGCAGGCCCTAGACTAGTCTCCCCTTTGAGAGTAAAGATTTTGAGGAAATAAGGAATATAGACAGAGTTGAGTTCACGTGGGTATGTACCATCTGCGCTCCATGAAGGTCTTTTAGCTTTCATTTCTGCATTATGTTCATTGCAGTGGATGATGTATGACGCCCAAGCGCTGCTGATGGTACGTTTGAGTTCTTGTTTGACAATATGGTATTTAAATTGAGACATACTGTTATTCCTTTAAGTATATAGTTAACAACATAAACAAACCCTCCTACCCCTAATGAAAGGAGTAGGAGGGAATGATTAAAATGGAAGAATGAATCTACTATCGTTTCGCGGATTCACTTTAGTGATATGCAGACTGTAAGTCTGATTCACGTTAGTGATATATCATTGAAACTATTTAAAGTGTAAATGCCCACCTACTGATTAGTAGAGGTCTCTGCCACTAATGCTTTATGAATACGCTCGTGTAAAGAGCGCATCTTTTTCACACTAGACGATAACTCTACTTTTTGTTTACGAGTCAAAGTAGGAATAATTTCCTCTTCGATTCGCTTACATTCATTCTCCAGTTGATTCAGATACCGCTGCATCTCTTTCTGGTTCATCAGCACTTTCCTCTTCAGATTGTTCAATAGGTTTTTCTACGACAAATTGCTCGACCAAAGCATCGACTGTTTCTTCGGCTTTGACCGGTACTTCTTCAGGTTCATCGTCACTACCCTCTGTGGTTTCAGTCTCTACTTCTTCTGCCTCTGCCTCTGACATAGAGCTAACCATCAAAGGACGAATGACGGTACTGTAATCAACTATACCTTCTAGCTCATTAACAAACAACGATACTTCTACGACAGCGGATAAGTCATGTTGAATAATGAACAAATCCGTAGGAGGAGGTGCATCGGCACCTTCAGGCGTAATAAAGCCAACATTACCTTCACCGACAGTCTCATCGGCTAAGTAAGCGTCACGCACCAAACGAGCGACTTCTGCAGGCCGGTCTTCCAAAGTCAGAACAGGAGCATCTTCATCACCAGTCGCATTGATAAATGCCAATGCCTGTGCGATACGCAGTTTCAATGTACCTTCCAAAACCTCTTTAACTTCTTCAGATACCTCTTCTACCATACGCTCTACAGTGACTTCTTTTGCCGGTTTAATGCGACGAGTCGAAATACGATGCTCTACATGGCCTTTCTCCTGATTAAAGGAGAAGTAGAAGCGTACGTTTAAACCTTGTACAGGGAACGTCACATCAACCATGTTACCTTCAGCAGTATTGTTAGCCACATCCTCTACCGAGATATCCACCCCAGGCAGTTCTGTATTCAAATCTGTATTCAAACTAAGAAGATAACTCGTCAAGCGATTAATGAAAGTCGGTACATCATAATGATTCACTTTCTCTTGTTTGAGCAAACGACGTACATTGCTGATGATATTTTTCGGTAATACTTTACCATCTTCCGTAATGACGATACGTAAAGGCTGGTTAAACTCTTTTTCAATACGGTCTTGGCGACGCAGTTCAGCTAAGTGTGCCGCTTGTTTTTCCTCTACAGTCAAGCGCGCATCTTTCTCATCAATACGGACATTAATAGCAGCAACGGCTTCTTCGACAGACAAAGTACGGTCCAGAATGTACGTTTGTACGCCTTTGACCCAATCGCCTTTACGGTTACGGAAAGTCGCTACAGCCGTACCTACGTTCTCCAGCTCAATAAACATGCCAGTTGCTTGAATATACTCCAGGATGACACGGTCACGTTTCAGACGATTGCGGGCTGCATTACGGCGCAGCTCATCTACAGAAGCAATAGAAGCGATACCAAAATAGGCTTTACTACCTACTGTGGTGTTTTCTACATGACGGACGAGGTTATAGAGATTACGCATGAGGTCAGTGCGTGACGCTTTAGGGTCCTCGTACAAATTCTCATACCAAAAACTATTGACGTCTTTCTCCGTCGCAATCACAAAAGCCGTAGCAGGCGCTTGTACGTCTTGTACAATGTCAAATACGCTACGAGTAAACAACTGACGGACTTCTTTAGCGCCCTGAGGGATATTAACGGTACTGTTATCCGCACTACGAATCTTCAATACGTCTTGAATTTTCGTCAGTGCTTCTGACATAGCGGTATTACGGGGACCTTTATACGGACGCTTTTCTTTATCACGATAAGACATAGTCTATACACTCCAATATGGGGTTTAATATGTATAAACATATTAAACACACTATACTAAACAAAGGACGGAGTCAGATAGCATATTTCACTATCCACCCCATCCACTTTCAATGTTACTCTGACACGCTGTACTAGCCGCATAGGAAAAGCCAGAGTCTAACCTTTTTTACTTACCTTTCTTTTTTCCTTTCATTTCTTTCTGACGTGCTTTCCAAGCGGCTTTTCTGGCAGCGCGCTCCTCAGGCGTAGTCAATTCAATACTACCGCCATTTTTCAGGATTTCATAATCCTTAGGTTTAATGAAACCACTATTGCATTCAGGATAACGATTACAGGTATATGCCGTACCAAATTTAGACTTCCTCTCACGTAGGTAACCGGCTTTACAGTAAGGACAGGTTACTCTATTTTCCAAAGGCGTATCGTCTATCCACTCTACATAGTCACATTTAGGATAGTTACCGCACCCTATGTACGGATTGCCTTTACGAGTAACTTTCTTATAAAGTTGACCATGACACTTAGGGCAGTTTCTATCAGTGACTAATTCTGCATGAGGACCTTCTTTCAGAATAGTCTTACAGACAGGATAATCTATACAAGCCAAAAAGCTACCAAAGCGACCTAGTCGTTTCACTATACTCTTGCCACAGGTAGGGCACTGTTTATCAGGTATTACTTCTAATATCTTATCCGAGTTAGTTACATTACCATTACTTTGCTGCTCTTTGACTTCTTGTTTGACCTTTTCTGTATCTTGGTGTAAATCCTTCCAATAGCTAGACATGGTCTGTAAATACGAAGCTTTGCCATGTGCTATTTGGTCTAGGATACTTTCCATATTGGCCGTAAAGTCAATATCTACATAACGGGGTAGATGCTTCAGTAGAAACTGATTAACGACTTTGCCCTTATCCGTGACGGTAAAAGCATTACCTTCTTTTTCAATATACTCCCTATCTTTAAGCGTCTTAATAATCGTCGCATAAGTAGAAGGACGACCTATCCCTCTTTCCTCCAATGCTTTTACTAAAGAGGCATCGTTATAACGAGGAGGAGGTTCAGTCGCTTTATCTTCACGGATAATCTTACCGATTTCTAGTCTATCCCCTACTTTGAATAAAGGTAATTCATATTCTTCACCTTCTTTCTTATCAGCTTTATAGATTAAGCTAAAGCCATCGAACGTAACGACACTACCACTGACCTTAAAGCCGTATACCTGACTATCGTCACTGAAGTGTACTGTTGTGACCAAAGTCTTCATATCAGCCATTTGGGAAGCGACGCATCGATTATAGATAAGGCAATATAGCTTATACTGACGCTCATCTTCAATCACCCTTTTCGCTTCTTTAGGATTAAGCTTCAAATCAGTAGGACGTATCGCTTCATGCGCCTCTTGTGCGTTTGCATTCTTACTCTTATATACCCTTTCCACTTCAGCTAAATATTGACTACCAAAAGTGTCTTTAATGTAACTTTTTAAGCCATCAATAAACTCACGTGACAAAATAGGAGAATCTGTACGATGGTACGTAATATATCCATTTTCAAATAGCTTCTGCGCCGCACTCATGGTCGCGTCTACTGAAAAGCCTAAACGAGAGTGGGCTGCTTGCTGTAAGCTACTCGTAATAAAAGGCGCTTGTGGTTTACGGCTATTAGGCTTCTCTTTGACCTCTCGTACAGTAACATGAGTGATACCCTTTAAATCCTGCTCTAGCTTATTTAAGTCACCGCCATAAGCTTTAAAGATAGGAGAATCGGGCAGTAGCTTATAACCTACTTTATCTTGATATCGATGAAATTGAGCCTTTAATTGATTTATCCCTTTGTTAGCTGATTGGATTACTGCATCAAACTGGCTATACTGGATAGGAATAAACTCCTGTATCTCCTTAGCCCTTTCGCACACCAATCGCAAAGCAGGGGACTGTACCCGACCAGCTGAAGCATTCTGGGCTACGCGTCTCCATAGCAAGGGGGATATCGTAAAGCCTACTAAGTAGTCTAGCCCGCGTCTTGCATTTTGTGCTTCGGCCATATTCAAATTGACACCTGATGCGTTTTTCACGGCTTCCAATACAGCCTTTTGAGTGACTTCATGATAAGTGGCGCGTTTAATAGGTTGTTTAATCTTATTGGCTCTTAAGTACTGCAATAAGTCATTGGCTATCCCTTCGCCTTCACGGTCAGGGTCACTCGCCAAATATATACACTCAGATGCTTTAGCAGCACTCAAAATCAATTTCATCTGTGCTTTCTTTTCAGGAGAGAGTACTTTATTTAAGGAGAAGTTATCCTCCTTATTCACTCCTTTCCCTTTACCGGCTAATTCAAACATGTGTCCGTAGGAGGATAATACTTTAAAGTCGCTACCTAGGTACTTATTAATCGTCTTAGCCTTACTAGGCGACTCTACGATAAAGAGGTATTTAGCCATGATTTGTTACTCCTATATTGGTTAAATAGATTATCTATATTCAAGAATGTAATATATTTCTGAATGTATTTACAGTAAAGCGTACTGTCGTCATAATAAACAAACAAAGGAAATAGGAAATTTAAAAACGAAACCATAATGATTACGTCATATACCCTCCCTTACCCTATTACAGGTAAGGGAGGAGTAATATGGTTTATATTAATCTACTATACGGCTTCTTTAACAGAGTTAGCGATTTTGGCGATTACTCGCATCTCTTTCAAACCCACCATCACTTTCAAGTAAGTTTGAATTTCCTCTACTAAGTATAAGGTATACCAAGCTAAGGCTAACAGACTATCTTGTACATCCTCACTATAGACACTCAAATCCAAATCATCCAAGAGTTTAGACATACGAGATGTGTTATTACCATCACTACCTACAATAGCCCCTAAGAGACAGGGTACGATATATGATGCGGCCTGAGGGTATTTAACCATGATGTTATTAACTGCCCAACCATCTCTATCTTGAGTCAACTCCCTTACCATACGGTCAATTTCATTATGAAAATCCTCATCTTCCGTAGGCCATAGAGAGTCTAGACTAGCTAAATGTGTTTGCGCCAGCTTCACTAACTCAATAATGTCTTCAATAGAGACTTCTTCTTTTACTAAGGTATCCGAATAAGACCCTTTTCTACCCATACCTAAACCAGGAATAAATACCTCTAATCCATGAGGAGTCTCTCTACTACGTACACCGAAGCCTACGTAAGATTTCGCCAAAGGGAGGGCTCGAATAGGTGTACGGGCAGCGGTCATCACTAAACCACTATGCGTACTATACGCATCGATACCTGGTAGAGGATTAGTGACCAATGCCTCCTCGGCTTTTCTGTTAACGTCATTGACAGCGTACTTGATATTTTCTAAGATACGATGCTCAGGTACCCCACTTTCATTTATGTGCCGTTTGGCGCTGTCGATTAAAATGAAAGGATAAGTGATTTCGAAGGCCAGAGTAGCGAAAGCCATGCTGTAATGACCACTAGAGAACTCTTTCAAATTAAGTAACCAGCGTTTAACGGCCTCGCCGATTCCATTCACTTTACTATTAGAGCCCATGTTTAATAGGTATTCAGGATAAGAGATAATACATTTCTTACCTTGATTACCTTTGGCTAAGGCTTCTAAATCAGTCAGTAAAGTATCAAGCTGCAATGATTTAGCTAAATTAATATTCCGATTAAATTCAGCTAACTGATAAGAGAAATTAGCAATAGGTCCTACGTCACGTGCTAATTGACGCAAATCCTCTAATACTTCTTCTCTATTTCGTTTCAAATCAAACGAGATATCTTCTAAACTCAATACCGCATCTGTATCCAAAGCCATTTTCACATATTGGCTACGATGTCCTTCACCTAAAGACTCTAGAGCACTATGAATATCTTTACGTATGATGCTGCGCATCGCCGCACTATTTGCATTAGCTGATTTACTGTCTTTTAAAGTCTGTGTCAGTAAAAGCAATCCATTAATGCGTTCACTTAAACCACGACTCAATGTCCGTCGCTTCATTTCTAATGTAGGCATATTGTCTCTCTCCGTATAAAAAGTAGGCTTACTCATACGCCACCATCCACTTCAAATAACAGTTTATTAGCATACTCTTTCAGAGTACCATCGATTTGAGATAAGTGTACGATAAATTGTACCTCTTCTCGAATCAAACCAAGCACGCTAGTGATGGTGGTGAGTAAATGTAATTCACCTGCTCCTATAGTGTCTTTGTTAAGATACCCTGCTTGTGCGATTTTGTTTTTGACTTCCATTGCCAAGGCAGGAATAGTATTGCTTAGATTAGTCATGTATTGACCTAAAGCGAGTTTCGCGTCTACTGACTGATTAACGGCATCAGTCATCTCTTTAATGGACATGGCTTTACCCACACCAGGGTCAGGCACATTATCCGTATGTGGAACAATGTCTTCATTAGCAGGCAGTGTCGTGACTACTTCAGGGGTGGCTGGAGCGACTTGTCCATTACTCACCTTCACCAATAACTCTTCATCGGTATCGTATACGACGTAAGTGAGTACATGTCCTGGCACGGATACTTTATATACCTCAAACTCACGATAACCTTCATCTTCTCTCACCGCTAGTTTAGGAATCAAAATAGCTTTAGCGGATTGAGTAAACTGCTGTAATGCTTGTTTTAACTCATCAGTAAAACCAGTATCACTATGATAGTGATTCATTAGTACCAATACTCCTTTCAGTAGGGATTGGTAGACAGCAATACGATTACCTTGACTAAACTCATTCGCTTGTTCTAATGTATTTTTAGCCAATGCCGTAACATCAGTATCGATTGTACCTGTATCCGTTTGAGTACGTCTTTGTAGACGCATCAGAGTAGGCCTCATATTAACCGTATCTGCTACCGCAGTACTATCAATACTATTAACGGCTGCATTGACTTGCTGGGTGATTTGATTCAGTAAAGTGGTGATACCATTTTCAATCACGTCTAAGGTCTCTTCAGTAAAGCCACCTGTATTGGTATCATTGAACGACTCCATACGAGTGACGTAATGCACTTCGCTCAATAATGAAGCAGGAATAGCTTGGTGTACGGCTTGATGAATACGATGTCGCATACGGTTATTAAAACATATGCCATTAGCGATATCTTCTTGTACTCCTTGACGTAAGTCAATTAAAGCTTCCAATCCAGATAGCAAAGACTCAGTAGCTTCTTTTACATTAGTCTTATCTTTTTCATCATCTGTCTCATCTGGTACTTCACTTCCAGTTTCAGCAGTAGTAGATTCACTTGTGCTTTTACTATCAGTCTCGCTACCTGCGGCATCTTTATTGGTTTCATTTTCATTACTTTCTTCGGTATTGTTTTCTGTATTGACCTCGCCTTCTTCGGTAGGTGTATCGGTAGTCTCTTCGGTACCACTACCTCCTTCTTCGGAAAGACCTTGCTCTTTCAATGTTTCTTCATTCTCTTCTACTTGTTCGGGCTTACGTGAGATATCATCCGCAGTAAGAGGTTCTTTTTCTTCTTTAGGGGTTTCTTTTGTTTCTTCGGTAGAAGTCTCTTTTGTATTAGTATCTTCTACAGGCGGGACAGAGTCCCCTGGTTCTTGAGGGGCCTCCCCCTCAGTAGGGGTCTCTTGGTAGATAGGTGTATCTAAAGTATCAATCGTCGCAGTAATCTCTTTAACCTTCGCTTGCGCTTCTTCATCCGTCAGTTTGGTATTATGCCCTTTCGGATAAATGACTTCTTCCGCTTTAATAGGAATAGATGGCGCTTTCTCTGGTAGTTCTTTTACCTCTACCTCTACATGCGCCCATTCATAATAGCCACCTTTACCATTAGGGAATAAGTCTACTACCCAATCACCATCTTCATTTTGGTAATGATAACGGTGTTTAGCGGTAATGTATTGGCTATTGGCCACGGCCATAATGTTAAAGGTATCTTCCGTAATATCAGTCGTGTTTTCCATACGCTGTGTTACGTCATTACCGACTTTAATGGTCAATTCAAATTTTACCCCTTCTTTCGATTCAATACGACGTACTCGTGTTTTGGATTTAACAGGGTGGGTATCATCTACTTCCTGTATGGATACGTAATCTTTAATCTTTTCTACTTTAATGGCTTCTTTAAATTGGGAAAAGTCTAGAATACGGGCCCAATAGTCTAATTCTTTTTCTACCGCAGTCTTACCATTCTCTACTTCATCAGGCTGATTAGTGGGAGCGCTAGCGGTCTGTTGTACGGATTCATCCTTAGGTTCTTCTACCTGATTTTTAGGAGCAGAGGCTTCCTCATTATCCGTAGGTTCATCGGCAGGAGTGGATTCAGTAGTATTGGATTCGGGGACATTGTTTTCTTGCTCATCCTCCAAACCCGCCACTAAACCAAATAGACGATTTAATTCATTCATCGACATAAATAGTATCCTTTATTAATAAAAGGGAAATAATAAAAACGCAATACTCTTTAGCGTAGCTTATCTAGTCCGTAGACTAATATACTGCCTATAGCCACACTAAAGAGTACTGATAATACATACGACACGATTATTTACTCTTTTTCAAATCTTCAAATCCTCATTACTCCCTCCTCCTATACCGGTTAAATCACCGAGTATTTTCAATATAGAGGAGAATACCGTATCATTACCTTTACCTGTAATTCCATCTAAAGTAACGAAGATAGCCAGCAGTATAAACCCACCTATAATCATGACGACTTTAGGATGTTCTTGCATAGCGTCTAATACGCGTTTCGTACTACCGACTTCGTCCATATCGCCATACCGAATATCTGTATAAACGTTTAGGATACGTAACCTATCGTCCTTAGCCATGCCATTGAGTAAAGCCTTAACCTCACCCATGGTGGTTTCATCCGTTAAGTCATCTAAGTGACTACGAGTCGATAAGTAATCCCTCACTTTATCGAGCATAGCGTTTAATGCTTTGTCCTTAGGTTTCACTTTACCACAAGTCAATGTGTCAGGTATCTCTTTTAAGACAGAAGATACTTCCGTTGACTCTTGACAAATTTCTTTTGTCTCTTTACTGCTATCCATATCTTTTTTCACTAATACTTTATCAGAGACGTCTATTTTGTCTACTGAAATATCTTCTTTGATAATAGGCTCGTTACTCATCTCTTCTGTAATGTCTTTGACTAAATCTTTATTCTGATTCTCCTCATCATCTAACTTCTGATTTTGATTAGCGGGGATATCTTTTAATGTCTTTTTAGATTTAGTACACTTAGGAGCACTATCCGTATTGAGTTTCTTTTTCGTATAATGCTCTTCTAGAATGTCTAATGCTTCATCGTCATTAGGATGTTCTTGGTAATTGGTCATGTTTTATTCCCTTCTTGTTTTATCTGGTTTATCCTTACCACTATGGGTATTGGACGGGGTATCGTTATTATGAGTATTTCGTAATGTGCTATCCCAATCGGCTATGGCCTTAATCTGTACATTGGCTTGACTCAAAGCATGATATAAAGCCAATACACTCCTGTGTAATACTTTCTCTTTATCATTCCAAGAGAGTTTTACATATTCTTCTTCATCAATAGGGATAGGAGCTTCTACTGGCTGTAGTAACTCATTAGGAATGGGTTTATAATCTACCTTTACTGCTGGCTGTTGAATAGTCGTACAAGCCACTAAAAAGGCAGATAAAGAAAGAGCTATCCAGTATTGCTTCATTTTTTCTCTCCTTCTGTCTGTTTACACTTCTCATGATTAGGATGCTGTAAGCAATAGCTTTGCCAAATACTGCTAATCCGAGACTGGCTAATTCGTTTTTCCCAAGGTTTCTCTTGAGCAGTATAATCAGAAGGTTTAACATCGTACTCTTTCAATACCGATTCTTCTTCTTTTTCACTGCTTTTGAGTAAGGCAATCATTTCACTGTTGACCTTGGCACTTTCTTGCACAAAAGTAGAATGTACTTTCATCAAGTCATCGTTTAGTTGTTTTTCACGCTCTAATTGCGTTTTTAATTGACTTACTTCTTTAACAGCATCTTCTTTCTCTAAAGTAATGGTCTGTAACCGATTACTTTGTAATTTAACCGTTACCATTAGTCCTAATACAAGCACAGCCAATATTAAGTAAAGGTATTTACGGTAGCTCTCTACCGTTTTAAAAATCGTACTCAACAACATAGTACAGATACTCCTATTTAAATAAATGGTCTTTGATGAGTAGGTAATGCGCATAAGCGACACACGTAGCATCGACACTATGTTCATCCATCCCATCCATTGCTTTTTTACTCAACTTCAATATAGACTGGTATTTACGTAATGCTGTCTCGACTTCTTCCTTTTTGGCATTGCCTTTAGCCCCTACGGCTTTTTTCACACGAGGTGGGTCGAGCACCATTAATCGACTATAGCGATTAAAGGTCAATAAAGCCTCTCTAACCACCATCATGGTCTCGACTAAGGGTGCATATGCACTCGGCCTCATTCGGTTGTAAAAAGGAGCTTCTGACGCCACTAATGAGGGCTGGGTATGAAGGAAGAGATTTTGCAGGTTAAACAGGTGAGCTTTCAAGCGAGCCGTTTTATGGTCTTGTATATTACTTAACTCTTTATCAAAATAGATGGACTTAGAAGCGACTAATGTAAATGCTTGGGTCGAGTCTATCTCACCTGTTTGCATACTGATATCTAAGATACAGACCCCTAATGTTTCCGTACCAGGGTCTATACCGATGATTCGATATACGCCTGCCTGTAAAGGAGGGTATTCCATACTCTCTTTATTTAAGGATTATTAGGTACACCAGTAATGCCATTGACAGCGTCTTTATCCAGTTTGAATAAAGGCTCAGCCGCAGCCACTGCCAGTGCCATTTTGAATCCTAAGTCATTCGTGTACGCACTATGAGCAGTATGGGCAATATGGCATACTTGAGCCGCGATGACTTCTTTAAATTGGCTGCCATTAGTGAGGTTAATCGTACGGTCCATACCAGAGACTAATCCTACTTCTGATACGATAGCCAATTCCTCATCCGCATACATGATGTTCGCTACGTTACGCAACTCTTGTGCTTGTTCAGCGGTAAAGATTAAATCAATATTAGTCTCTACGGAAATATACTGTCCTTTAATGACATTCAAACCACTGCTACTGAGTTTTTGAGGGGTAGGATTCAAATTACGAGAATCAGGTACAAAAGGAGATTCTTGTAAGCGATTACCTTTTTCATCGACTTGGAAAAGCTTCATCTCCGTACGCGCCAATGAGTAATCGATACGACGCAGGTAGTAAGCAATGAACTTTTTACCATTATAGGTTTCTTCACGACGTAAAGAGTATAAAGCTCGCTCTTGAGGCGTTAAGTCATTTTGCGGTTCACGTAGTACAAAAGGCATCGGTTTAAACAAAGACGCATCGGTTGATAAGTGCTGTGTCGGGATGACTTTAGGGATGTTATTGGCACCCATACTCATCTCATGTCCCCCATTACCAATACAGAAGTATTTTAACTGAGGATAAGAGTTCGCAGGAGGAGCAATATTTTTAAGAATATTGAGTTTCTCATTTAACGTCGTAAATGGAATCATGGAGAAAGGTAAACCACTGTACAAGACGTTTTGTAAATAGATACCATAAGGCGTACGGATTAAAGATTTCATATTAGAGACTCACTCTGTAAGGTAAAAAAAAAGAAGAGGTATACCCATATTCCCCTATACCACTCCAAAACAGAGCAGTATAGGGGAAGTGAAATGGATACTATTGATAAACACTATTTAGGAAGGATAATGAAATCCCTCTAGACCCTGTTTCATATTCAAACTAGACTTATCCGTTATCAGTATACCCAAATCCATTTAGTCGTTTATCTAAGATAAGAGTATATCCATGGTCATATTCAAATCCATCTAACGGTCGATTTAAAGATAAGCCAGGCGCATTCTCATATTCAAAACCATTTAAATTACGACCTAAGTCTAAATAGGTTTTTTGAGTATCATATTCAAAGCCATTTAAATCTTTCTCTAAAAGTAATTTAACCGCTTCATCATACTCAAAGCCTATTAACGGTTTATCTAACGTGAATAGCTCTTTATCGAAATAATCAAAGCCATTTAAGTCATGGTCTAGACGTAATGGCGCTTTATCATCGTAATCAAAACCGTGTAATGGTTTATTGAGTATGAGTCTTTCATACTCTTCATAATACTCAAAACCATTCCAGTCTCTACGTAAAGACCATTCCAGTGGGTCTTTCGTACTCAATTCATCACTACAAATACCTTTGTAATAATAATCATGACCCCAGACGTCTTTTAACTGACGCTGCTTATAGTAAGGTAGATTAGCAATATCTTCCATACCAGGAATAGCGATATTACCTCTTTCATTCTCTTTCAAATTAGGAGATGTATAATAGACATCTACACCTGTCGGTACATGTAAGTGAGTCGTAGGAGTCGATTCGTACCATACCTGTACAGTAGGGTCTAGTTTACCTGCGCTACCTTCCCAATGTAAAAGTTTGGGGTCAGTGAAGTTCTCTCTATCTAAGAGATTACCTAAGTGAGACCCTTCAGTATCATGTTGGGTTAAGATATCTAAGCCATGTGGCACGGGGTAGAAACCAGTTTCTGTCTCTTTAGGAGAGGTTAAGCGAAGAGTCGCATAGCCAGATATTAAGATATTCGCTTCATTGACGTCTTTGATGTATTGTACACTATAAGAGGATAGCTGTACCATCAAACGTACCATAGCGGCATGTAAGCCACGTAAATTAATCTTATTTTGCGTATCTCTACCAGTGGCCTCATTGAGGATGGCAAAAGCTGCTTTCTTCCAATCCTCTTTGGTCATATTCTTAAACATCAATGAAAGCTTGTTTAAGTAATCCTCATAAAGCAATGGACTCTTACCATCATAACCAATAGTGCGGCTAGCAGGACTAATAATACGGTCAGCATACATGCGATGCGTCATGGCTTCTTTATAGACACGCCTATGGGCTTCCTCTTCATACGCTGTTAAATTATACTGTAAGTTAGCAGCCGTATTATACTCTTCCGCTTTAATAAAGAAGTCTTCATGCGAGATAATATCCACAGGACGCTCAGGCATCAAACTAATAATGTCTTCTGCGAATTGGTCTTCTACTGCGTACTTCTCGTTTAAACCTAAAGAGCCGTCAATAGGGACGACTTTAAACAAATAGTCTTTGTTCGGAATAGGTAAAATAGGTACACGCTCAGCTAACAATTCAGGTACATACTCTAACCGTATCCCCATCCATCTCCAATAACAGTAAAAGTATACGTAAAAGGCATCTTTAGGATAAAGGGATATCCTTTCACCTGTTTTAAAGTTATTGAAGTTGACGACTGCTCTATATATACGTTTATCCGCCCAATCCAACCAAAGATTGAGTAAGGTATCGCTTAGACGATAGACTTGAGCATCGCTATAATCAGTGACCCTACTTTCTAATACTTTCGTTTTTAATTTATCCGATTGGCTGTTTTGTAACTTCCTCTGAATATGGTGCTCATTATCAACGCGATACTGATGGTTATAGGAAGCCAAAGGTTCTTCTTTGTCTAATAACTGAGCGGTCGTAATGTCATCTTCTTTGGTAATAAACTCTAGTTTATTCAGACTCTTCTTCTTAAATACTGGCTTCGCGTAGATATCCTCAATTTGGTCTTTATTGTCGTGGTACATATTGTACTCGGCCAAAGGCATCCTACGCTCAGTCATCACTTCACGGGTCAACCACTTGAAGGTACTGACTTTACCTGTGTTTCTTTCAATATAGTTAATGTTCTTATAAAAACGTAATGCTTGTCTCGTCGTTAAGCTGTCTAAATAGTCATCGAGAAAACCATGTGAGGCTAAGTATTGACGTACGTGATACGAATGTGCTTCGTTTGTTTTACACTTGCGTTTCCTAATCATCAAGATAGCAGGAACCAAGTTCATGTACAACACACCCAAGTTAGCGATGGGATAATAGACATCGCTGCTCTCATACGCACTATTGGTCCACCTGACCTTATAGCCATCTATCCATCTTTGTAAGTCCTCGATAAAGCTGTATTCGTTAAACTCGACTAAGTCAGGTTTATAGCTTAGAATAGTGCCATCAGGACTATTAATCGCTTTATCCATATCAGCAGGATAAAGAATACCCAATATTAAGGTTTCAAATTCAGGATAGTTCGTAATTAACTCCTCGTACTTACGAGTACCGTATTGGTACTCTTTACGAGTCGTTTTGTGCTTTCTTAAATTCTCAGTCGTAAATTCAATTTCCTCCAGGGTATCCATGGAGACGATTTTGATTTTACCACCGAGCTTCATTAAGTCTATAGGGTGATACAACCCACACACGTTCATGTAGTAACGCCACGTGCGTGGGTCTTGGGAGAAGATATGTCCTCTTACCGAAGTATCGTGAGCATTAATCTGCTGTATCACGGTTTCGGATTTGATGACCAAAGTCTTGGCTAGCTGGAATACCTTCCCCAAATACACCCCATAGTGGGGATCAATTTGGTTTAACATGGACAACACCTAGAGTAAAGATTATTGAAGAATTAAGATTAGTAAAAAGTAACACATTTCATAATGAAATGCTTAAAATTAATCAACCATCTAATGCAATGATGGATAATTTTAAGTATTCCGTATTTTATTTATGCTTTTAAAGAAGAAGGATGACCGTAATGGCTATCAATAACCAAAGTACATTCTTACGCATTATACAGGCTAAGCGTAAAGGAGACAGTGTCCCTGCTATGGACTTAGCGCGTAATTTGAATGTATCAGCGACCTTAAGTAAACTCATACCTGACAGTAACCGACCTATTCGAGATATACAAGGTAACCGTCAGGATTATGCACCTGACTTAGGTGCCTTATCGGAAATCTCCTATGACAAAATAGAAGACATTAACCATGCCGATACGGTCATGCAGTTATTACCCGATACCGAGATTTGTGCTCAGATTTTAGTATCGTCTATTCTGTCTCCTAAAGACATGGGCGAAACCACACTCACGTATAATCCTCCTACTGACGTCTTACCGAGTAAGACAGCGGCTTCATTGACAAATATAATCAAGGATTACTTTAAGGAAAACTACAAAATTGAGCCTAAGCTACAGGAATGGCTGCGTGCGATTCTGTTTGAAAAAGGCAGTTATCCGATTGCGGTTATCCCTGAAAATAGCTTGGATGAATTGATTACTCGAGGTGCTCGAGTGAGTATGGAGTCATTGGCTTCCGTTTATGATGCTGAAGGCGCTAATATGCAACCTATTGGTCTGTTGGGTAAAGCAGATGTAGTAGACTTAAATACAGGTAAAGTCATTCGTAATAAAGGACCTAAGGGCTTAGGTATCTCATTAGAACAGTATGATAAGATATCAGATATCAAGGCTGAAGATGGACATATGTACATTGCTATGGAGAAATACGAGCCTGAATATACCAATGTCGATAAGAAACATAAACCGACTCGTAAAAAAGAACTAGAGCTATTTGACCCGTGTATCACCGTGACGGATAATCCTGCAGTACTTTCTATTTCTTCTTTAAAAGAGCAGTTAAGAGCACAAACCGTTAATCAGACCATCTTTGGTATGGAGAGCAATGTAGACTTTAATGATAATGAATTAGAGAACATGATTTATCAGAAAGTACAATATCAAACGGCTCCTATCGTCGCATTGAAAACAGGGGAACAAGCTTATCGTGAATCGGTAGGCGAGCCTCTTATATTGCACATTCCTTCTGAATCAGTGATTCCGGTATTCATACCTGGTTCTCCATCGCAGCATGTAGGGTATTACGTATTGTTGGATGATAATGGTTATCCTATCTCTAAAGAGAGTAATGTTGACCACTATCAGGAGTTAGGGGATATGACCGCCTCTGGTAAACGGAGTATGGCAGGTATTATCTCACAACGTGTACACCGTATGTTTGAAGGACGTGACTATAGAGACTATAATAAAGCGAGACGCTTAGAAGCCTCTGTTAAAGCCTATGCCGACATGGTAGAAAAAGACTTACTCTCTCGTTTACGTAATGGCATCTATGGTCGTTCTGTGAAGATAGGAAACACTACTGAAGTTTTCCGTATTATGTTTAGCCGCTCATTAGCGCAGCAGCATACACAGATACTCTTTATCCCTGCCGAGATGATGACCTATATGGCATTTCGTTATGACGATAATGGGGTAGGGGTATCTCTGTTAGATAATCTCAAAATCATTAACTCTCTACGTGTAGCATTAATGTTAGCTGGTGTTCGCTCTTCTGTTATGAATAGTATCCCACGTACGAAAGTGAATGTCAAACTAGACCCGAATGACCCTAATCCCATTAAACGTCGTGACCAATTCGTACATGAGTATCGTAATCTACGTAGCAGCGGTAATAACGGTATGCCTATGGGTACGACAAATCCAGCGGTAATAGAGCAATGGGCAAACCAAGCGGGCGTGGAGTTCAGTTGGAGTGGTCATCCTGATATTCCTGATATGGAAGTAGACATTAGTGAATATGCGTCATCCGTACCCCAGCCGGATACGGACTTACGTGACCAAATGGATAAGATAGGTGTATTGGGTATCGGTTTGACCCCTGAAGTCGTGGATAGTTCTAAAGGAGCGGATTTTGCGACGACAATTACCCATAATAACCTACTATTGACTCGTCGAGTGGGGCAATACCAAGAAGCGTATAATCCCCAAATAAGCACACATATTCGTAAGCATACATTAGCCTCTCCTTCTATCAAGAAAGACTTGATGAACATCTTGATGAATGACTTTAATGAAATCATGACGTATATAGCGTCTGATGAGAAGACTGACTTTAGTAAGATTAGTCCACAAGCGAAATGGAAGCTTTGTGAAAAGCTATTGGCCACTTTTGTCAATAAGCTAGAAGTTACTTTACCTAAACCGAATAGCTTACCACTGAAGACTAAGCAAGAGGCATTTGAAGAGTACATGGCCTCAGTTGATAAAGCGATGGAGTATGTACTCTCTACCGATGTATTACCGGAAGGTGTAGTAGGTGAATTAAATCAGGCAGTAGATATGGCAGTAGCTGTAGCACGTAGCCACTTTGCCCGTGAGTGGATGATGAAGAACGACTATATGACAGAACTTTTAGATTTGTTAGCTACGGATGAGAAGGGTGAACCCATTTACAATCTGTGGGAACTGAATGCTCAGTATAGTGAAAGTAAAGCGAAAGCATTAGCTCTCTTTATTGATAAAGTCAAAGACTTGAAACGTACGGGTGACCAATACATGCAGTCTAATGAGCAAGATGGTGATTTAGGTGGTGGCGATTACAGTAATACTGAACCTTCTAGTGGTGATAATGGTTCACCAGAGGGTGATGATTTTGGCATGGGAGACGATGACCTGAACGGTGGTATGGATGATTTTGATTTAGGTGGTACTGGGGATAACGATAACCCAGACGAAGAAGGTAAACCTGATAATAATCCTGATGACTTAAATGAAGGTCCTGCGGACGCTTAATAATAGGTTTTTATAAATATTTAAAGTAGAGAAAAAATAAAACATACTATACCCTCCTACTACCCGTAATAGGTAGTAGGAGGGAGTATGGTGTATAGTCCTTTCTATTGGTTTAAACGATATTAATGTAGCTAGTCAAGCTACGTCTTTATAACTCGATTTCCTTCAATTTAAAGTTTTGAGGATTGTACTTGTTGCGATAGCATTGGAAGGCACGGCCATCCTTAAAGCCGACCACGACACCATTAACATTGGTGTAATCCATGTGTTTATATACTTCATACAAGACACGACTAATCGGGTCAGCACCTGTGACGCCACGCTGTATACGGATGTACTTATCAGTACTCTCCTCAAAATCAAACAAACTACTGTCTACACTCATGCGGATAACATAGCCATAATCGGGCAAGCAAATACGGCTTTCGGTAAATGCCAAGTTCATGAAGTACTCTTTATCGGTTTCGTCTTCAAAAGAGTCATCCTCAAACCATGCGCTCACTACAGTACGGTTCGGTACATGCAAGAAACCTTTCAGTCTCTCATTCATGGTCGTGATGAATACATCATCAGTCCATTTGCTGCCTTTACGACCATAGAGGTGGTCAATTAAATCAAACCAATCCTCAATGACACTATCAATGGTGACATTCATATCCAATACGTCGGTCAGTACAGTGTTGACCATGTCAGTCAAAGACACCAAGAAGTGATGTCTTAATCGGCTAGGCAATACCCCTTCATGCTCGGTAAACCACTGTACCACATCATCAAAGGTTTCACAATCATAAAGAGCACGCATGTAAGAAGACATATCCTCATCAGTAGCGAAACTTCTCCAACGTACAAATGGATGGACGTTCACCACTTTCTTTTTCTCTGCCGTATTATCATAATGCTCTACCGTCTCCATAACGGAGGCCATGTCATCATCCAACAGAGTCGCTTGATGATATTCAGGATTACCAAAGGTGTCTTTCACCTCTTTATTCATCTCACGAATAGAAGCAGCTGTATTTTCCTCATCAGAGAGGACCATGATGACATTAGCCAGTGCGTCTTGAGCTTTTTGCTCTTTCTCGCTACGCACAGGACGGCCAATGGTCCATGGCTGCATGTGCTGCGCTTCAATCATTTTACCATTTTCCATAGCGTCAAAATACTCCTTCTGAATATAGTCTAAGTTATACGATAATACCTGACGATAAATGTCATTTTCATCAGGTACCAAATCGCAGTTCATGCGGCAATAAGGTACATTTGTCCAAATGCCATTGACACGGTCATCCCACCATTTCGGCCTTACATTACCTACGTCCTTATGAATATACATATTACTGTAATCAATTTCAGGTTGCTCGTCTTTCAAACGCAGTAAACGAGCTTTGGCAAATTCAGGCAGACGGGAATCCGGATACCAATTACTCCAATCGTTGTATTTAGGTACAGGTGATTCCTGTACAGGGTTTTCATCATCAGGCATCCAATCATCAGCAGTGCCTTCTTGGGTGACAGGTTTCGCAGCGTTATTGCAAGCCTCATAGTAGCCTTGGCCGCTGACGTCTTGTATCAACGCTTGCTGCTGTCGAATCATCTCCTCATGAGCCTTCTCTGCCTCAATGAAACGAGGAGCCAATTCCCCTAAAGTCTTACCTTGTGCTTCAGCGGCTAGCTTCAAACGGTCTTGATGCCAGGACAAGATAGATTTAAATTTACCATTCTCATCTTTCTGTCCTACTGTCGCTGTAGATACATACGGTAAAGATTCTACTTCAGGTAAAGGTTGGTGCTGACTATTCAAAGGCAAACCAGTCAGGGATGAGATTTTTGGCTGTTCGGGCTGCTGAATGGGGACTGGTTGCTGTACAGGTTGCACAGGAACACTCTGTACCTTAACATCGGGCACATAGTCTTTTACGGCTTCTGCTCCTTGTGTACGGGCGACCAACTGAGCCAAGCGCAGTTTATCACGCTGCTCTGCCTCATAGTCCATCAAGTCCGCTTTTGTTACCACACGCTCATACGTCATCGGTTCAAAACGACTGGTAAGACCGGATTGTTGGGCTACCGGCATTTGCAGATTACTAGGTGCTACTGCTTCCTCCTCATTAGCGTAGCGGGTTAAAGCATACTGACTGGCGCTGGGTTTACTACCTGGACGGATGGCAGGAGCTTGTTGAGTAATCGCATGATTGGCAGCAGGTGAAATAGCAGGAGCACTATTCAGATTCGTAATACCTTGCTGCTGGTTCATTTGTACCATAGCGGCTTGCTGCCATGCAGGGATGGGTTCTTGAATAGGGGTTTGATACGGACTTTGTGCCTGTGGATAACCATTATACACATTCTGCGGCTGTGCCGGATTTGACATATTCAAAAACGGAGCGCCCTGCTGCTGAGCCTGTTGAGCAGCCATATGGTGGAACGGATTATCAGGCGGAGTCAATACGGCATTTGCATAGCTACCACCTAGGACAGATGGGGGTTGCTGTGCGTTCTGCTGGAAAGCCATCTGTTGTGGAGTCATAGGGGTCACCATGTTTTGCAGTTGTTGCTGTACCTGCGGTTGCTGTTGCTGGTTACGATAATTGTTAATCATCTGCGTCAGCGTTTGACAGAGCAGATTATAAGCACGAGTCTGCTCCATTACGTTTTGCTGGTCTTGTGCGCTCAATACTACTCCGATATTTGTCGCACGAGTCGACCACAAATACCCCATAAAGGCACGTACGAATTCAGTACATGCATTAACCGCTACCTGTTCGTAATTACCGCCATTTTGCAGATAACGCAATTCAGCTAAAGTGATTACCTGTTGGCAAAGATTACGAAAATCATCGTTATTGTACCCATTGGCCGATAGTACGTTAAAGGCGAAGGTACGAGGAGTGGAGAACTGTGCGTACTTTTGAATTTCCGTTACAATATCCGATACCACCATGTTGGCAGTCTGTTGACCTACCTGGGTGAGGTAAGTAAGATTGTACGGCATGACAGGAGGATTACCTGGTGAATTAGGGAGGGGTTGATTGAGCATACGCAGTTGTGAGAATTGCTGTTGCGGCTGTGCATTTAAAGGTTGTGCTGGTGCCATCTGTACAGGCGGCGGTACATTAGGTACCCACGGCACGACTGCCGACTGCATCTGAGGTACAAACTGCGGTTGTTGTAATTGGGGTTGGTAATACATTTTAAAGCTCCTATTATCAAAATAGTATTTAGAAAGCCAATAACCTAATAAGTCATATTCAATATGGTAATAAGTGATTAGCTTTCTTTATACTTTAATAGAGGGAAGCCGTTTGCGCAAGTCCAGTCTCCCTCTATCTATATACTAAACTAACGGCGTCTTAATTCCGCTTGAATCATATCGAGCATGGGTTTCAAATCTTCATGACGAATAATACTACCGTCATTAGCGATTTGCAAATGCATGTTCAAGCGTGTCCAGCCGGTAGGCTCTGCCTTGGTCATGGAGGTATGTGTACAAACTTCAGCTGTCGATACATCCAAGAACCGGCGTCTATCATCTAAGCTTGGTTTATCATTCGTTTTCATTCCTTTATTCGTTTTATCCTGCGGCACGATGACTTGTGTGACTTTGAAAATACGGTTATCCGAAGCAGAATCCACTACAGATAACTCACCATGCTTACTCACGAGCTTCGTAATCACATTGTCCGTGAATAAAGTACTATTCATAGCGTTACGTATTTTACTATCTGTCAAACCATCAGCACTCGTAGACGCTTTGATGATTTTGAAGAAGAACTTCACAAACATCGTAGTGATATCGAAGAAGAAGAAATTCAGTATCGTAATCTCTTTGTTATAAAGAGACGATACATTATTGATATTATCAAAGAGCCAATCGTTATAGCGTTCAATGATAATGTAGAATAACTCCCAGATATCCTTCACAGGCATACCAATGCTGGCGAATTTCAAAGCCATCACGTTATCAATGTACTGGTCTAGCCCATTGATGTGCTCGTTGATGTCATGTAAAAGACGGCCATGACTGATTTCACTACTCCACAATACCTGCCCTAAAGCGACACGCCACACATTTACATCATTGACATTCGACGGATTGATGTAATGCGGGAAATGGTCAGCTACGTAGAAGAAACCAGCGATTAGTGATTTAACCGCCGTATTCTTATACTGTTCAATCGGTACCGCCAGAGCAATATTAGTAGGCTGGTAAATCATCCTCGCTTTAAAGGTTTCAGGTTTAGTACCCATACTACGACAGACTATCCATTTGTTCTTAGGATAGTCCTTATAGATATCCTCCTTCGTTTGATATTGACTTTCATCAATGATAGTAGGAGTAACGCCAGTATAGGTTTTGAACATGTCCGTAAAACCATACTTGCACAGGAGATAGAACACCAAGATGGTTTCTGCCTTGATGGTAGGCTTAGAGGTTTTACCCGTGATGGAGTGATTGTAAATATTACTTTTCACCACCTGAATCGTTTCACGTAACTCATTGGCCAAATAGTAGCGCGGCATGCGGTCGAAGTTTAACTTACTACGTAGTAACCGTAAAAAGATTTTACCGTTTTGGTCGACAGAGATAATCTTATCGGATAATACAGGAGAGACGACATAGCGTGTACCACGTACGGTCATAATCCCTGCTTCACCTACGAAAGGGAGTGAAATCAATTTGCTATACGTTTTACCGGCGTAAGAGAAGTTAAAGCGCATCATGTAACGGTCATTGCGCGCTAAGTCATACATGCGTTTACTATCACGAGGACGGGTAATTTCACCATACTCCTCCATAGGCGTAGCGAAACTGCAACCATCATACGTAAAGCCAGCAGGAAAGGCTACGGCAATCGCCTCAATTACACTGTTGACGTAATTGACGGCTTCTTTCATGTGCTCTACTACAATACCATTAGCGGTGATGGGGTTTAATTGAGGGGTTTGGGTCTTGATGTACTCAATCAGTTTAGGGTTCATGAATACGTACTCCTTGTTGAAGAGTGTTGAAAAAGAGAGAATAGGGAGAGTAAATAGAATATACGACAAAATAATCGTACATTAGATACTCCCCTTAACAAGAGTATTAAGAGTAGATATAATTAGCTTCCTTTAAATAGCCGCTACAGTAGCAGACGTATTGACTTTAAATGCAGCCATATGCGTACCAAAAGCTTTCAAGAACCCCCAAAGTGGTAAAGCGACTTTCCAAATACCTAACCCTACGGTAATGATACCTGAAATGGCCAATATCGCTTTATGAGCATCGGTTAATCCGCTACTCCACTTCTTGAGTTTACCGAATAGGGAGTGTTTCTCCTCTATTGCTTCTTGTCGGTCTTCTTTCTTGCTTTGCAGCTCATATTGCTCTTTCTCATTTTTAATGTCCAAAGACGTAATTGTCGCATCATTCTTCTTCCTATCGCTCAATGCTTTCTCATGCTCTGCTTGAGACTGATAAGTATTATGCGATAAAGCAGCCGCTCTCGACTCCCATAAACCGACACTGTTTAACGCTTTAATGTCGTGTAAAGGAATGTATTCCTGATGTTCGACAAACTCGTTTAGATTATCATCCCATTCACTCGTGTAGATATATACCCCTTCATCAGGATACGTAGAGTCACACTCGTATGGACGTAAACGACCTACTGCATCTTTTCTAGTCAGTAACGGATAGTATAAGGCGGTTAACCCCATACCGGTATCGATGCTCCTTTTCATGCGCTCTTTAGAGACCACGTATCGATATTTTACACTACTGCCTTCCTCTTGCATCAATCGGCTAATCTCCACGGACAATTTATTTCCACTACGCGTCCCTGGCGTAAAAGACTCATTATTACGCTTAGGGTTTAAGTGAAAGTCAAAAGGGTGAAAAGGCGCTGACGTAGTCGGGTGTAATGAAAAGACAATATTGGTTTTCTCTTCGTATATAGATTGATTAATCCCATTGACGGTACCGTCGAAAATCTCTCTAAAAGGAATACGGTAAATGACCGGTATCTTTACATACTGTAAACGTACACTAGGAGGAGGAGGCGGTACTTGAAAAAGGTTATCCAAGCTACGCGCTCTACTCATCTGTCTTTCTCTTTCTGCCACGGTTAAATAGTTAGCGAGATTATAATCGACATCATCACGAAAACGAGCAGCTAAGCTTTTTGGGTCAGGGTCTTTTTGGTCCTTTAAATAGCTCAATACGTAATCGTAATAAAACTTCACCTCATCCGTATTCACGAGACTCTCATATTTACCTTCATCATTCTTTTCAAAAGCGACTATATCCGGATTAGATTCTAACATTTCCAAAAATAATCCAATATGCGCAATACCTTCTTCTCCTGGATTATACTGCTTAATAATGTATACTGCACCACTATCAGGCTCTTTTTCAGGACGAGGGACTCTCTCTATCATTTCTTTTTGCTTTTGCTTCGTATATAAAGGCGACTCTTTAATTAATCGTATCCTCTCATCCAAAGCCGCTAGTGAAACAGGGTGACAAGGTTTAATACGCATGCGCATACTGTCGTTAAACACGGCTGTAACCGGTACGTATGTCGTATTGAAGAAACTATAACTCATTCCGACACTGTACTGGATGTCTTCCAATACAGGCGTGGCATCTATATTGATGCGCTCTGCGCGGATATCTGTAAAGATATTCTCACGCGGTAAGTGTCTAATGCTATCAGCGTTAAACATGATACACACTCCGTATTAATAGATACTCAAAATTAATCACACATCAGTATAACAGAGCGTGTACACATTACACAAATACTCTTTACTGACACTAAAGACACACCGGTGCTTTAGCGCCAGTAGTCTCCTATTTGCTTATAAAAAGGTTAAGATGACAAGATAGAGATATACCATTGGCTAGTATATCAATATCCTGTCTGTAATATATCAGTGAAAATAAGTAAAGTGTAATAGGTAAAATGTCTATTTTAGATACATGGCGTCATAGCCCCTCCCTCTACCCTATTACAGGTAGAGGGAGTGGTATGGAATGTATAGTGTTAAGCTATTCAATCTGGGCTATGCTTTTAGAGATGCTTACGAATCCCTACGGTTAGTCTAATGACTAATTATGCAGTTTTAACAGTGTTGATGTTGTAATCAACCACAGCTTGAGGCAGATTGATGACATCAATCGCACCCATAATCGGCAAGTGAGTAACGTGACGGAAGGACGGCTGTACAGTCAGCTCACGGCTGAAGGTGTTGTCACGACCAGCTACGGGCAATACAGCAGTCACTTCAGGACGCCAAATCATGTTACCAAAGTGCAGCGGGTTGGAGAGGTCATTGGCAGTACCTTCTTGACGACCAAAGGACCAGCGGATTTTACCTTTCATCAACTCGTTGTTGGTCGATACCAGTTTGATGTCAAACTCATTACCCAAGGTGCGGAAGTCACCAGTAACCATCAGGTAGTTGATGATGTTGGCATCAGTACCGATAACCACCACCGGTTTTTTGCTACCCGGGCCGTAGATAACGTCACAAGCCGCTTTATAACCGGACTCCCAGTAAGCGGTGTACACCTGATGACGAATGGCGTTTACCAGCACGGCAGTCAGGTCAGTCAGACGCTCGTGAGATTTCAGAGTTTGAATCTCTTTGTTGACATCCAGTTCGCGGTGTTGATACCAAGGAGTCACCAAGTAACGGGCCAAGCCAAGGGTATCTTGAGCATACAGCTCTTCATAGCTGTGTACAGGACCAGCAGAGCGAATCAGCTGTTCGCTGCGCAACAGAGCGTCTACGGCAGCGTTAGTACAACGGATGTAAGTCAAGGTCACCAGACGGTCCAAACGAGCACTGTCTTGGTTCTCAGATTCACCAGTAGGACGAATCACAGTGATAGGTGCCAGAGTCGGGATGGTGTAACGGCGAGTCTCTTGATGCAACTCAACCATTTGGCCACGTTCACGACGGTTGCTGTTGATACGACGAGTGATGATGGAGTAACCAATAGCTTTAGCATCATCAAAGAGGTCGTGAGCGGTTTTACCCACCCCTTTAGTCACATCCAGTTTGTTACCATCTTTGTCATGAATGTCGGTAACAGTAACATCAGTCACGGTCATTTGCAGACGACCAGTTTCCAAATCGATGGTACCTGCTACGTCTACAGTCAGACGAGCTTGCTGTTCAGCAGTCACGATAGACTGAAGAGCAGTAGTAGCGGAACCATTGGCTTGTTTGATGTTTTTGTCGATGTTTAAACCACGCAAAGTCAGGTTCAGTTGCAGTTGACGGTTTTTGCCTTGCACCACGTAGTTAAAGTCGGCACCGGCAATCATGTCGAGGTTAGAGAAGCGGAATACTTCACCTTTGATTTCGACGTAGATGTCAGACAGCTGTACGTGAGGGTCAAGTGCATCAGTACGGTTGAATACACCGGCGGCAATGAGCTCGTCAGTAGCAGTCAGACCGATATAGTCACCAATAGTAGCGCCAAATTTCAAAGGAGCGGTGGTAACAGAAGTACCATCTTCCAGCAGAATAGCAGCAGGAGCGACTTTAGCAGCGTCTACGAAATATTTCTCATTGATACCACTGCGGACGATGGGGTAGCAACGAGTAGTGTCGTTGTGCAGGATTTTCGGGTTACGCAGTGCCATTACGACATTGTGACGGTCCCACTCATAGCTGGCGTCACCGCTGGTATTACGTTTGATGTCGTTCAGTACGGAGAAGAGGTCCATAGTGACCGAAACAGCATTTTCGTTAGAAGCAGCAGTCACGGTCGGGAAGAACGCTTCACCGAAGTCATCTTGACGGGCAGCACGCAGGTTATAGAGGAAAGAGAGCTGAATGGTATTGCGGTTTTCAGTTTCGTCGTATGCCTCTACAGCGGTTTTCAGACGACCTAGGTCACCTTCAGCACCATCACCAGAAGCCTGTACTACACCAGAACCTACGACAGGTTCAGTACCAGTGGACTGAAAGTGAGCAGGACCAGAAGCGGCAGCGACAGCACCTTGCAGGGCGGCTTCTTTTTGAGCTGGAGTAAAGGTAGTCTGGCTATCAGCTTCTTCTTGGGTGATGACTTCGGTCAGAGTGGTTTCGAGTTCATCTGCTTCAGACTGAATGGCCGCAGCATCACCATCATCCAGAGATTCCATACCAGCGTAATAGTTACGCAGAGCACGTTGGCTGTTAGCGAATGGAGTACCTTGTTGAGCAAAACGGGCCGATACGGCGCTAAGCATACGTTGTGTCGGAGTCAGGTGGCTTTGTTTCTGACCGAACAGTTTCAGTTTGGACATATTAAGTTCCTTCTTACGTAAGAAAAAGTCAAAAAAAAATGGTTAAACAACCGTAAAAGTAGTCACTCTAGAAATAGACGCACTCTTACTATACCATACGAACATAGTGCCCAAACCACGGATGATTGGATACTTGCTCTACTGAATATAGTTTATAGAGTGCCTGTAATACAGCAGTGACGATGGCTAAGGACACAGCATTGTCGTTTAGCTTTTGAGAAAGGTTAGTGCTACCGACACCTAAAGATTGAATCATCTCTTCTTTCAAAGGGATAATTATAATAGACTCAGGTAAGACTAAAGCGTCTTTTTCCTGTGTAGGCTTTAGGTTAGTCGGTATTTGACAGACTAATGTCTCTAAAGACAAAGTCTTATTTACGTAAGGTAAAGGTTGATTTACTGCAGATTTATCAATACTGCTATTTAAAGCAGCACTGAGTGTTTTACACTCCTCGCGCATCTCTTCACCCCAGAAGGTGGTGAAGAACTCAGGTCGAGTCGTAGAAGAAGCATTAATGCTAATATCATCAGAAGTATTTAACCAATACAGACGAGACAAGTCCTGTTGGTTAAAGAGGCTCTTCAATGCCTTAGGTTGTACGAAAGCCGATAAGGGATTTTCCGTACTATCAATATCAGTCTTTTGGCTTTTGATAATCCTTACCATAGGTTCAGGAGCCAGTAGGATATAAGGCCAAGGTTTCAAAGGAGTAGACATAATGAAATATTCCTCTATATTAGAGTAGGATAAAAAGTTATCATCTAATATCGTAATAATATATTAGAATGGGTACCAATTTTATCCACCGATAGAGAAATAGATTAGGTCAAATAGAGAAAATCATTTAGTCAAAAGTCAATAATCTTTCCTGAATAATAACTCTATTTAGAAGGTCAGTATTCATCATGTTTAGTATTAAAGCCGTACTCATTAAAGCCATTACTTTAATGTTTCGTGAAAGCCAATTAAAAGACCCTACCATAGACTCTCGTGATTGGATACGAGAGATTATTAACACTTACATACAAATCTCCGATAGCAATCTCACTCTAGACCACAGTAACCGTATTCTGTTTAATGTGAAAGAGATTGCGATTAAAATGACTCGGGTTAATAAAGACACCGAGTATAGTATTGATGCTTTAAATCAGGACTTGAAAATAGCCTGTGAGAATGACCATGATTTATACGGCAGCATCATGGGTGCTTTGGTAGATGATTTAGATAGAGATAAACTTTTAATGTACATCCGTCAAGCCCGTGCCAGTATCGAATCCGAAGTCAATAATGAGAAATTAAGAAACATATTAAAGACGGCTTCTGCGACTTTACTCTATAAAGGAGATACGATTAGCAGCTATCGTGATTTTGTCACTGACCTGGTAGACCAAATCTCTCCTTTCCAAACGGATTTAACAGTAGAGGAGAATCGTCATGTCGTAGCACGTGTTAATTTTAATAACCTAGAAGGTATGGCTAAATCATTAGACCGTGTCAGTGGTGAAGCTGATGGTAGTTTAACCATTAAGACACCTTGGAAAGCGATTAATCGCATGTTAGCGGGTGGTTTACGCCGTAGACAAACCATGGTCACAGGTGCGTTGCGCCACAACTATAAGACCGGCATGGCGGTAGATTTAGCAATAGGAGCCTGTGTCTTTAATGACCCTAAGCCTTTAATGGATGACCCTGAAAAGAAACCATTGGTACTGTATATTACAGCGGAAGATGAAGAGTACAAAATCATTGGTACGATTTTTCAACGGCTCTATGAAAATTTTGAAAACAAAGAAATGGACTCTGCGGCTTTAGGTAAGATTAATGCAGTAGAAGCAGCGCAATACATACATGAGAAAATGACGGCTAATGGCTACTATTTTGAATTATTGAAAGTCAATCCAGGTGAATGTACTTATCGAGATATTATCGATATCGTGCAAGACCTAGAGCTACAAGGATATGAAATCCATGTCTGTGTGATTGACTATTTGAATATGCTTAGTAAGAAAGGATGCCGTAATGGTGTAGTAGGTGAGGATATACAAGACTTGTTCAACAAGATGAGAAACTTCTTCAGTAATAAAAATATTGCTTTTATTACGCCACACCAGTTAAGTAGTGATGCGGAGAATGAAAATAGGAATGGCCGCGCCGCTGACTTAGTGAACATCGTGAGTAATGGTAGCTATTACGCAGGAGCTCGTGGTATTGGACGAGAGGTAGATTTAGAAGTCTACTGCCATATCGTTAAAGACAGCGGGCAAAGTTATTTGACTATACGGCGAGGCAAACACCGTGTAGTAGCACAAACCCCAGAGAAGTATTTATATACGATTTTACCATTTAAGGAAATAGGAGGATTGAGGTACGACGTGAATACTGAATTTGATACGAGTTTAACTAAGATAGGGGCGGTAAGAAATGAATCTGGAGAAGAAATCATGCCCTTCTGGGATTAATTTCAGGTATAGACTAACTAAATAGAGATTGAAATATTGACTTTTTGACTAAAAAAAAATATACACCATAACCCTCCTCCTACCCTAGTCACGGGGTAGGAGGAGGGTGTATGACGCAATGAATGCTACTCTTTAATTCGATTCAATACAGCATTACCGACTTTCCTGAAAGTCATGCCTGCATGGCCGGTATGAATATAGTAATAATGAAATACCGCTACGGGCTGGTCACTGTGTAACACTTTATTCAAATAAGGGGTAACAGAGTAAATATCATTGACCTTATCGATAATCGCTTGCGCACAATGCTCCGCTGTCGTACCGATAAATCTACAAGAAGCCTTGCTCATATAGGTATTGAAGTCATCCGCATTATCAAACAAATACTGTTCTTGCGAACTGTGCTCGTAATCGTTAATATAAGGAAAAGTCAATCCGCCTGCTACCATACGGATGATGTCTTCTCGTTTCAAATGGGAAAGACTTTCGTGCTTACCGGCCATCACCTCATCAACAAGATAATTTAAATAGGCAGTTAAACCACCTCGATTGAAAGTCAAAGGAGGGGATTTATACATACTGTTGATGTGGTCTTGCATACCGAGAATAGTTTGACTAATCAATTCATCCATATCCTCAACAATATTCGCTTCATCAGTAGTCGGAATGAAACTTTCTCCACCATCCATGAATCTATATTTGATATCGATTTCAATCGAACGAGTATCGGTGAGTTTAATTACTTTACGTACAGTGCCCATTTTACTTTCTCCTATTCACATTCGTCTTGATAAGCAATGGTTAGATTCCAATCGAAACCCTCTTCGTAGGTTTCTTCCCCATTATTGACGATTTTACCAAGATGTACATCAACATTGTCATCATCCTCAATCACCAGTAATCCGGACTGATAATATTTAACGATAGACGCAATAATAGCGGCTACTGCCAAATAAGCAGATTCATGCTTTGCATCTTCTCTCTCGAAGAAACGAGCGTCGGTTACGCAGGCTAATTCACTCTGATTAGTCACGTTCCAATCCGGATGAATAATTGGTTTACGAATAAGTATTGGGTTATCACCATGGTAACCTACCCATGTAAGGTGTCCCATCTTCAAAATGTCAAAAGGGATTTCCGATATCTTACCATGTTCTTTATCTTTATTGACACCATCAATATACTCGTTCACTAATTCCCATACGTCATCATGTTTGATACAAAAACGCATAACTTTGTCTCCATGTTAATGAATCTACTCGTCAGAGCTAAACTCATCTTTCACTAATTCAAAACCCATACGAATCGCGCGCTCAAACGCACGATTCATCTTCTTTAATGTAATTTCATCTACTGCTTCTGTAGGTGCGAATACGTATGATGCCGTAATCACTCCTTGGTCAGTATGATAGACGGCATTCTTTACTGCCGTTTGCCTGCTGAAATCTTCCATTACTGCCCTCCTATCATAATGGGTAAAGTATGCTTATGCTGATAAGCACCGACTTCAGAAACGTCCTGATATACAAATACCAGTGTTGCCTCACCTTGATAAGGACGTTGTTTAACGACATTGAGTATCCCTGCTAACACGACTCGTGCGTAAAATGCAGGTGTTACATCTACATCGCCCGCTCCTTCTTTCATCATGGTGTTATGGTAATCCTGATGAGAGTTAAAGAGCTTATACGCAATCTGACCCCCAAGAGAAGACTGGAACTTCAATTTAGCTCCCCCTACTAAGTCAGTCAGAATCTTATTTGGATGGACTCTTTTTGTCAAATTCTTTTTTACGACTTCTAAGATGTCTATTAATCCTTTCTCTAATGCCTGTGCGTCGGTTACTGTCTCTTTGACAGACCACCCATCATCAGGTAGCACCATTTGACTATGTCCTTCAATTACAGCACCTAAAGCCGCATCTAAATCAGAAAAGGAACCCATACCGATAGCTAAATTATTCGGTAAAGTAGGGCTGGGTACGTCGGAACTCTCTGATGCCTTAGTAGAATCATCCTGTACAGACACGTCTTCTTGATGTGTTATAGCAGTAGTTTCTACTCTTGCAGATTCTACCTTAGTAGGTTTTTGAACGATGGTACCGGCGGTGCCTTGTGGATTGGATAATGCGGTAGCTATAAAACCACGTACGTTATTTAGAGTATCTTCGATGACGTATTTAGCGATTTGTCTGTCACTATCAGAAAGGACCTCGTTAGGTGCGAATGACACCGTAATAATAAAAGGCCCTTTCTCTGTATAAACTGTCTTCGCTAAGGTCATCGCTGGGGAGTACCCCATGATGGAGTGAGACATATCTTACCTCATTTCCTTATTTAAGATTTAGCACTTCTTTCATCGCTTAACTGATAAAGCGGGCAAGTGGTAATATCTGTATCTTCTTCTACTTCTAATACGTATTCTAATACGTAAGTAAGGGAAGGCTTGGTTTCCAATAATTGTTTTAACCACCACTCACCCGTATAGTGACTTACACGACCGTCACTGTCTTCATAGTGCATAATGGGGAATACGATATAAGTTTCCTCATCATTCTCTACTTTATCATCAATGATACCATTTTTTTAATATAGCGCCAAACTTCCGTCCCAGATATTCCGCCATGTTAGGCAACGCATCAGGATTGTCAACATCTTCTATATCCACAGGGTCATCATTGTAATCCAGAGTGTAATATACCTCAACATCATCGATTTCATCCCTATAAGCCGCATTAGCACAAAAGCCTTGTTTTACCAAATGCTCCGCCAAAGCGGTAATAGTAGGCGACTGTAAGTGGATTTCTACCGATTCTTTTACTTTGGTTTCTTGTTTATCTTTATCCCAAGTGTAATCGTGTTTCACACGTACTAATAAGTCGTGCTTAACCAATTCACTCTGAGAAAAGATGATATTGTAACTTTGATATTGCTTCATTTTGAAGGCTCCTGAAAATAAATGGGGGATGAAGAAAGAGGGTTAAAGTAACCGAGCATAATACTCAAATGACAGAATGATTACTTAAGTGACGTGTAAATTGTGAAAACGTAACAAAAATAAAACAGAGCATACACTCGATTACTCCTTAGTAATAAGCGTATAAAAATTTTTATAAATTAATCTTTATACTACTTTACTAATTTGGCATATTTAGTATATGCTTGAATGAGTTTGGTATCGTACTGGTTCTTTTTAAACTCAGGGCCATTATAGAGGGCGGCAAACTGACTCCACTGTTTAGCTTTCAGAGTACGACGTAGATTAGCGTCACTATTGACGAAGTTAACAAATGCTTTCAAATGCTCATCTTCATTCACCCACATGGCTTTAACAAAAGACTCTACATCGGTAAATCCACAGGCTTTATAGTTAAAGCCCATGATTTGAAAACGCCCCCATGAAGCCGATAAGAGAGCAATCGTACGGTCGATTTTAATAGCAGCGTCTAAGCGATAATGTTCTTTACGACCACCTAGATAACCCCCTGCTTTGGGATTACAAATATCGGGATATTTTACACTAAGTGAATCAGCTGCGGCTTTACCGTATTTTTCTTTATAGAACTTATAAAACTTGTGTCTTTCAAAAAGAATCTTCACAAAACCAGTATCGGTAAAACCGTTACCACGACTCTCTACTTCGGCTACAGCCTGGATAGACGCCACGTCTACATCTAAGAGTTTAGCAGCTTCTTTAATAGCGCTTAAAGACAAACCAATCTTGTTAACGACATTCTGTTTTAAATCTACTGTTTCACCTGTCGCCATGTCTTTAATCGCTACTTTCTTAATTTCTACTTCTTCTACTTGTAGTTTATCACCACCTTCTAATTTCAGTAAAGCATCAAAAGTCTTAGGCCCTACTACTCCATCAGGATTCAAACCGCTTTTTGTTTGTAAGCGCTTCACGGCGTTTTCTGTTTTGCTACCAAAATCGCCATCGGCAAATGACTCTTCAGTAGAAGATGGACTAGTAAAGCCATGTTTCAATAATAATAATTGTAACTGATATGTAGCTTCACTTTTATCACCCATTCTTAATGGGCGTTTTGTATCAAATATAAACATAATTAATAAGTTCCTAATTAAAAGAAAAAAAAAATAAAAGACCTTACGATACAGCTTTTACACTGCACCATAAGGTCTTTCCCTATATTACTTTTTTAATCGTCCTGCCTAGGTGCTTTTAAACGAGAGAGGAAGCGTTCCAAACGTACCAGAGAGAGGTGGATATCAAAGCAAGCACGATGCTTTTTACCATTACGTACCCTTTCAGGTAACAGAGGGATATCTTCCTCCTCTGTACTACGAGCAAGGCCGTGTAAACTATCAGCCAGCACGAAGGTTGTAGCATCCAGCACACGATGGCTGATAACACGGTTTTGCATATCGTATCCAAAATGACCATGGTCTATCCATGCTTTATCAAAATGAATACTGCTACCTGCTAATGTCACCAATACCGGTTTATAACGATCTTCTTCTGCGTCATACTCACCCGAATATTTACCAAAGGCTTTTACCAAACGAGAGAATGTATGATAACGTGCTTTATCCTCGTTGTATTTACCTGAAATATTAGAGTGATAACAATCCTTCCATAAACCATTATCAAAATGCATATCAATAACTACCTGCGCCACATCATCAGAAATAGCCGGCACATTACTGGAGAAGGTATTGCCTACTTCCAATAGTTTAATGAATTTACCGCTTTCCTTATCAAAATAGGTAAAGATAGCGTGAAACTCCAGCAAACGGTCTTTAGCAGGATTTAAGCCTGTGGTTTCCAAGTCCAAAAAGAGGATGGGTTGTAATTTACTTACACCCCACTTTTCTTTAAGTGCATTGGCCGGTTTTTCCAGAAGGTCTTTAATCACATCCGTAACCAGATGTGGTGTTTCATACAGCTCCGTCATATTGGTTACATAACCTAAAGGTAATACACTGCCTTCAGGCACCAGTTCTTCTTCCAGAGTGCGGGGCTTTTTGAAATGATTGGTATAGGTAATCCCATTCACGTAAGCACCACCATGGCTATTGGAAGCCATGATTTTAATCAAACTACCATTCACCACTTTGTCCAGATTAATCAGGAAACCTTGGCCGTTACCTTTTACATCAATAATGTATTTCAGGTAAGTATCTTGATTATCCAATACCCAAGCACCATTTTGTTTCTTGGCCATAATGAGTACTTCTTCATCCTTATCCAAAGAGGATAGAGTAATAACGATATAGATATTATCATTACCAGGAGTAACCGCCAGGATACGTGTATTCTCTACTTCTTCCAATAAGGGCAAATCGGCTTCTTTGGGTTCGACGGTTACCGCTGGGTCTTTAGACGGTCTCTCCTCTTGCTTAGATTCCTCTGGGATAGGGGTTACGGATTTTCCGGATTCTCCATTACCACTGTTTCCTGTGGTGTCTGCTGACTCCTCGCCTTCGCCTTTAGGATGACTTCCTGTGCTTGGATCAGTTTCCTTCTTCGGGTCATTCTCCACAGATGGCGCTGCCGGGCTGACTGCATTGCTCTCTTTAAGGTCCTGTTGGTGGCCATTTTCATTCTCCTCATCAGGCCCTTCAATAGGGGCCGGTTGCACTTCTTTAGGTTCTTTAGGGGTGTAATTGTCTTCATGAGACTTCATTTCAAGCTCCTTGTTATCTACTGGGAATTCTTCACTTACAGTGACTACTTCTTCTTTAACCGGTACGTCATACGTAGCCGTATACTCCAAATCACCATAGGTACCGGTACTTGCTACGATATAGATACGAGTACCTGGTTTGGCATTAGTGATATCGGCCTGTAAAGGAATAGAGGTAGAAGTTTTATCAGTAACTTCTCCTCCTTCTCTTTTCACATGTAACTTCCATGATGTACTACCCGTATCACTCTTTTCATACGTATCCATATGTAGGGTATCACCCTCTTTACTGGTGTAGGTAACCTTGATGAGTCGATTATTCGCACCAGGAGTGATAGAAAGGAAAAGAGGTTCCCCTTGCTGAGGGGACTTAACAGTGACAGCGTCCGCTGGACCGGTAGAGGCAGGAGGAGTAGGTGTGTCTTCTACTACGGTTTCCTTTTCAGGTACCGTAGAAACCGTGATACTGCTACCGGCTTTGATGAAGGATTTATCAATCTGTACTTCATCTGAAATTACCATTACTGCGGCATCGGTACCCTTGGTTTCATAGGCGCCGGTCTCTTCATTATAAGAAACCAATACGCTATGACTGGTTTCATCGGAGGCGATATACGTCACGATGAATTTCTTTAAACCATTAGGAGGGGGAAAAGAGAGAAACTCATTGGTTTCAGTAAGATTGATTTGATTGATTTGGGGGTTGTCATTTGACATGATGATATACTCCTGTTGTACAAGGGTTAAAGGTTGGGGGAAAGGGGAAATATAGAAAAGAATCATCTTTTCTTCACTTTACGTGGATTCTCTTGTTGATTCTCTTTTAATAAAGGAGAATCTGAATTGTCTTTACCAAACATAGGGTCTGTTTCTATTAAAGGAGCGCTAGCTTCTTCTTCAATAGGTTCTTTGTATTTATCCTCATTGGTTTTACCAAATAAGGGGTCCTGCTGTAATCGCGGTCCGTCTTCAGGATAACAAGGGCAATTACCATTACGAGTCACTTCGATTACCACTCCGGAAGCAGTGGCGTAGGCGATGTTTTCTGTTTTATCTGGATATATACCTTGCGGTAAACGATCATCCGCACTTCTTTCAGAAGGAAGAGTGATTGGCTTTAACCCTTCTTGAGGCGCAGGCGGTTTACCAAATGTATCTACTGCTGTTTTATCTACCAGCGCTTGGGCGTCTTTAATCACCTTCTCAAATTCTTTTTTCTCTTTCTCTTTTTTATCGGATGGTATTAATATATCATCCATATCGTCTTTATCGTTAACGAGCACTTTCGTATTCTGAAACTGTTTAAATTTCTCAAGAGACTCTTTTTCAGAAGGCATAATCAGGTATACCAATATACTGCCAAAACACAAAGCGACTAAGAAAATCGAATAAGCCGTACGCTTACGTGTGCTTTTGAACTTAATTGGAAACCGTGGCTGTATTAGAATAAAAAAGATGGTCGCAAAGAAGATGTACTTTGCCATGGTATGTAAATTTACAGCGACCTGTAGGATGTACCAGGCAAATGAGTCATTAGTTTCAAACATATTACGCACCTCTCTTGTTGATTCCTCTTATTATCATTATTCATAAAGGAGAAAAGAGAGTCAGGTGCATTATCCGACTCTCTATACGGGTTAACGGGCAGCTTTTATATACGATAGTATATAGACTACTAAAGCACTAAAGCTGACCAATATAGCGACGTGGAAGAATAAAAAGGAGATAATCGTCGCTTTATCGAACTCCTTTCCGGTTTCATTATGGTATACTCTCTTACTAAACGTATAATAGTTATATACGGCTACCAAGAATAAGATAAACACCATACTGATTTCCAATAGTAAATCTACTCGTTGCATTCACGAAATCCTTTTATTACATTTTCATATTTACCATGAGCAATTAAACACATACAGTAATAAGACCACGTCTATTATACTCACGATGCACGAGGGTATACCAGAAGCGTAATATTATCCATATACACCTTTACTTAAGCCGTTATTTTCAAAAATGCGCTAACGAAAATAGAGCAAAAGTAGAAAGACAAACCAAATAGGGCAATCACGACCAAGATTAATGGAGGCTCAATCGTGAAATACCTATCTCCTTTGGGAATGATTTTGATTTCAATATGTGGTCGGTGTACTAGATATTGCGCTAACCAATATGTAATGTAAAGGAAAGAAGCCAATCCAGCTACAAACAAAACAATATTGAAAAGAGTGCTATCGATAATCGTATACATTTTAGTATCCTTTTTCTAAAGAGAGAATTATTCGTTTATAGTGCGAATGTGTTGTTTAATCAGGTTGAACATGGTAAGAGAAATATCCTCTACCGTTCCTGTATTTTCCAGTTCAATCAGTTTTACTGTAGGTAAATAGTCGAAAGCCGTATCAAAAGCCGCTTCATACTCGGCATGGTACTTTAAAGAAAGATGGTCTTCTTTGATTAAAGGCTTATTTGCCAATTCCATTTCCTTTTGCATCCATTCTTCACGTCTATTAAAAGGCGCTGTAATATGAAAGCATAGCCAAGGCAAATACACCATGCCAATATCCCATTTATCAAGACCTAAAAAAGGTAAGGGTGACACAGGCTCCTCTTTATTTTGTCGATGGTCTTCAAATGACAACATTGTCCTGTTGCCCATTAATACATCATTCATGTTTGATAACTGAACCAATACTTGAACATAGTACGATACCGTACTGGACAGGCTATCTGGTAAGAAAACCTCATCTTCAATTTCTATTGCTTTTTCCAATATTCCAATGCGGTTTAATAGCCCCATGGCTTGATAAACGATATTAGACCACAGATAACGGTCGACAATCACCCACTCTCCTTTTTTCAATAAAGGCACTACCTGTTCTTTAAAGGTCATTAGGTTAGACGAGAGCATAGCGAAATATGCAATGTTATCATTATCACGAGAAAATGCTAATTTCGTCAATTCGTTCTCTTTATTAGGAAAAGGGATGACATGGAAAACCTTTTCGGGATAGCGTTCTTTCAAACGTTTTAAAGTCCCTTCAATAATCGCCCCTTTACCGACATTATCCAGTCCTTCGACAGCGATTAATCGTGATATTACGGATAAATCCACATCCATAAGGCTACGTTCTTTGATTTCAGGTTTAATCATGATTCATTTATCCTTTATAGGAATGAGTTAAAGAAAAGAAAAGGGCGTTTGCTTATGGTCGTATCGGTGAGTGCTCACCGATATTACAATGAGTTATATTGCTGGCCATAGCACTATTTACGAAATCATGTATTATTACTTACACCTGTAAGTAATAAGTAGATGTAAAAATTTAAAATATAAATTAAAGTTATCTATAGCGTACGTGAGTATTCGATGATTTTGAATAACCTAATCTTATTACGTTTATGGCGTAATATATCTACTTTAACTTTGATAATAGAAAGAAAAAGAAAATGGTTTCGAGTTTCTTTAACACTTTGATTGGCAGACTGAGTATACAGGAGACACCTGAATTTGTCCGTATTTCAGGTATCCCGCCTTGGCAAATTGAGTCAGCGATACACTCCATCTGGAATAGCAGTAGAGTATCCGAGAATCTGGTTAAACTCTCTCGTAATGAGTTTGCTGTACATAAGTTCCTTTTACCTGACTTTCTGTATGTATTACAGGAATTGCTGAAACAGAAATACTTAAAGGTAAGTAGACGTACGATACAAGAGTTGATTGATAAATTGAAAACGGAGACTTGGTTAAGCCGTTTGGATAAGGATTATGATAGGATAGTAGATTTGAGTCAGTTGAGTAAGTTCCATAAGAAGCCTTTAGCGCATCAAGCCGCTTACTTAGAAGTGTATAATGATAAAGTACCTCGCTATGGACTACGAGGTCACTTATTGAGTGCCGTACCAGGTGCTGGTAAAACGATGAATAGCCTTTACCTAATGGAATGCTTAGGAATGGATACGATTATTATCATTAGTCCTAAAAATGCATTAGAAGACGTCTGGGCAAAGACTTTACATAATGAATTTAAAATCACTCCTAACTTTTGGGTGAGCAGTAGAATGAAACCTTTGGAATTAGGCTATCGTTATTATGTCGCTCATTTTGAACAAATTGACCGATTCGTGGAGTTCTTTAAAGACAAAGGAAAACACTTAGGACGAGTCGGGGTAATCACCGATGAAGGGCATGCGTTCAATGATATTAAATCTAAACGCACTCAAAACCTAATTCATTTAGTAAGAGATGTGTTAAATGCAGAGCACACTGTGCTAATGTCAGGTACACCTATTAAAGCCATGGCTTTAGAAACGGTACCGATGATGAAAATGTTAGACCCACTCTTTACACCTAAAGCAGAGGATATTTATCTTAAGATATTCGGTAAATCCACTATACGCGCTTTAGACATTCTCTCCCATCGTTTAGGCTATATGTCCTTTAGGGTAGAGAAAAAAGAAGTAATGTCTGTAGAAATAGATAGATATACGATACAGGTACCTTTGAAAAATGGTGGTGATTACACGCTTGATACGATACGTAACAAAATGCGTAAATTCGTAGAAGAGCGTATTAAGTATTACAAAGACAATGAGAGAAAGTACATAGACGATTATCAATTAGGATTAGCCTATTACGAAGACTGGTTAAGTGTACATGGTACGCCGGTAGAAAAAAGTGATTTTGTTACTTATAAGAAATATATACAGACAATACGTAGTGGCTATGATGCTAAACTCATGAAGACAGAATCTCTCTTCTGTAATAAGTTTGAAAATGATAATATTGCTCCTCGTATACCACAAGGTCATCATAGACAAGCTTTCCGTAAAGCTAAGAGCGTATATAAGTACGTTAACTTGACTATCCTAGGCGAAGCTTTAGGGTCGGTATTGGGTAAGATACGTGTACAGTGTAATGTAGACGTGGCTTTAGGTATTGAGAATGTCATAAGGGAAAAGAATACGACTAAAGAGAAGGTTATTGTCTCTACGACTGACTTAATTAACAATGCCTCTAAAAAGACTATCTTCTTTACGAGCTATGTAGAAGTCGTGAAAGCTTTACAAGAGAAATGTATTGCTCTAGGCTTTAAACCATTGGTAGTTTATGGCGATACGAATAAAGACTTGGTCAATATCGTTAAAGAGTTTGACCAAAATAAAGATGCAAATCCATTAATAGCGACTTTCCAGTCTTTGAGTACAGCCGTGCCTCTAGTCATGGCGAATAACGTCATTATGTTGAATAACCCCTTTAGACCACATGAGTATCAGCAAGCGGAAGCCCGTGCGGCCCGTATTGGTCAGGATAGTGTCGTAGACGTGACTGATGTATTCTTAGATACGAAAGGCGTACCAAATATTAGTACTCGTAGTAAGGATATTCTAGACTGGGCTGCTGAAAATGTAGCCGCTATGTTAGGAGTGAAAGTGGATATAGAGAAAACGGTAACGGAAAGTATCGATGGTAAAGAAGAAGTAATCGAATATACGAACATGGATAATGTATTAGACGTTATCGCAATAGAAGGATTAGAATGCGATATTACGACTACTGTCGAAAGTACCACCGTAGACGTACAGAAGAAAAAGAAAACCTATTTGGGATGGTAATGGATTTTTAATTATCCATTATTTAGGAGCACTACTGGTGATAAATACCCTTCTGTCGTCTCTGGTAATCACTCCTACCTATAGGTACATTAAAAAGGTTTATGCGGTAGTTTACTTTTTCGTGTGTTCCCTAGGATTCTTAAAAAGAGTTAGAAAGAAAATGACCCATACCCCTCCTCCCACCTAGCAATAGGGGGGGAGGAGGGAGTTATGGCGCCGTATGGGGTATTACTACTATTCGGAGAGGTGTATACGAGGTAACAGTATTAAATATACCTGATTCCCTAATATCTTCACATTACCCGTATAAAGAGAGATATATATCCCTCTTTGCCTATCTAAAGGGGTCGAGTGATGGAAATAAATAGGAAGTATGACTTGACCGATTAACTGTGTTAAGCCTAAACTTAATTGATAAGCTAAGGACATAATCCACTCCTGTTTAAACGGAGCGTAATATAACTCCTCTTTTAACTGAGGGGTCATCACCACATCAGGATAATGGCCTCCTTCATGTAGGCATTTATCAATAATCGCCGCATCACACGTATAAATAGTGGCTTGGTCATGTAAGCACTCATAGATACTCGATTCTAATTGCTGATACACTTCTGCGTTCATTGTTCCCTGTTGGTTCATTAGAGGCTCTAGGAAGCTACTGTAGCCCTGTTGCAGCCTTTGGTAAGGGGTAGGGCTAGGGTCAACTCTTACATGGGCTTCTATGTTCGATAAGAGGCCTTCTAGAAAGGATTGGATTGTATCCCTCTCCAAAGCTAACTTCGTCCAACTAAAGGCAGGATAACGCATCTGTGTATTTGCATCCGCTACATGAAGCATACTGGATATTTCAATCATCCATGGCTCTAACCTATCGATGGTCTCAGTAGCAGGGATGTAAATAGCATCCATCTACTCATCCTTTCTTTTCCCTGTGTAGTGCTCTAACTTCCCTAGATAGCGTTCTAACCGCTCTTGCTTATAACGGTTATTTCTCTCTAAGGCTTGCCTGGCACGCACATTAGCCATGAGAATCCGTCGTCTCATTTTAATTCTTTCCATTTCGCCTGAAGTATTATTCAAGTCCTCTTTCTTACTCTTACTATCAAAAGTAATCTTTTTAGTCAAAATAGGCTTAAGCTTATTCATCACCATAACTCTATTCCTTCTCTTCTCGTTATGTTAATAATGTACTTCGTGTAACTTAATCCCGATTCCTTATCTACGACTGTCGTAGCATCCATTACTTTACCTTTTAGTAAAGGATAGTCTCTAAAATAAATAAAGCGGTGGTCTAAATCAAAAGAGTACCTAGGAAAGTAAGTATCCCCTTCATTGACAACCGTGTCGATACGAGAAAGATAAAGGGTCTTTGTATACTTCAAAGCGGCTGTATACAGGCTATTGCCACCTATAATGAAAATAGGAGTTGTAATCCCTTCAGTTTGTAATTGATTTAAAGCATCTTCTAAAGTAGGGTAAATCTCTTTATCACTATCTTTCATCGTCGTGGAGATAATGATATTGCGTCTATTGGGTAAAGGATACTTAGGTAAAGACAATGCGGTATTCTTACCCATGATGACAATATGGTCAGTGGTGATTACTTTAAAGTAGTCTAATTCACTTTTGATATACCAAGGTATGCCTCCCTTCTTACCAATACAGCCATACTTATCCGTTGCTACTATCATTGCGAGGTTCATATTTCGATATTGCATTTTTTGTCTTACCTCCTAGTGGTTTCATATACACGACACATTGTCTACGTTATAACACGCATAATGCGGCATAAATAATCCTCCCCTACACCTCTATTAAAAAGAGGGTAGGGGGAATAAGAGTTAGATTACAGTAAGGTAATATATAACTGAAACTATTTTTACAGTTCCATTTCACCTAAGTCGTCAGAGGTGACAGTGGAATCGATTTGACCTACCTGGTAGGACATGATTTCTACTTCTTGCGGAGCGACTTGTACGTCATCACTCGTTAACCAAGAATTAATCCAAGGGATAGGGTTACTCTTTGTTTCAGGGAAAGGTAAAGGCATGTCAATGGCACTCATACGCTGGTTGGCAATAAACTCTACATATTTACAGAGTATCTCTCTATTCAGCCCAATCATACTGCCATCTTTAAATAGATAAGCTGCCCAGTCTTTCTCTTGGTTAATAGCACGTATAAACATCTCACGGGCTTCAGGCTCACACTCTTTAACAATATCAATAAACTCGGAGTCATCTGTACCTTCACGCATCATGTTAAGAATATGCTGCGTACCGACTAAGTGCAAAGATTCGTCACGGGCTATGAGTTTAATGATTTTTGCATTGCCTTCCATGAGCTCACGCTCGGCAAAAGCGAAACTACACGCAAAACTAACATAGAAACGAATCGCTTCTAGTATGTTTACACAGAGCATGCAGAGATACAATCGTTTCTTCAATTCTCGCATGCTAACAATAATGGTTTTCATTTCGCCAGTATGCTTATCTTTGACCTCCCATTCTCCTACACCCAATAGGTTATACCACATACCCATTTCAATTAAGGCATCGTAGTAATTACCAATATCAATAGCGCGTTTACGAATTTCCTCATTTTCTACGATGTCTTCAAAAACAGGAGAAGGATCATCATAAATACCACGAATGATGTGTGTATAACTACGAGAATGAATAGTTTCAGATTGGCTCCATTCGATTATCCAGTTCTCCAACTCAGGAATAGATACTAGATTCAAGAATGCTTGAACAGGCGCGCGACCATTTATAGAGTCCATCAAAGTCTGGTAGCGCAGATTACTGGTAAAGATATGCTGCTCGTGTGCAGGCATTCCTTTAAAGTCTATCCTATCCTTACTAATATCAATTTCCTCTGGCCGCCAGAAGAAACTTAATTGTTTTTCCGTCAGTTTATCAAAGACAGGATACTTTTGCTGGTCATAACGTGCCACATTCACAGGCTGGCCAAAGAACATAGGTTCTTGTAATTGGTCATTCTTATTGGTGTCAAAGGTACGATACCTTTGCATATCGACTTTACTTTTCTCTACTACTTCACCAATAGTACTAACAGTATGTGCTGTATTCATTTCTACTTCGTTACTCATGAGTCATGGTTCCTATTAATAAAAAGATTTGAAGGATATAGCAGGAATACAAGACAGGTACCTGTCACCTCTGTCCTTCCTACTATATCCTACCTCATTTAGCTATACTAAATCTTACAAGCGCCACCAGCACAACCATCATCTTCAATATCGCCTTGTCTATCATCAGCCCCATCTCGAGTATGATGATAGTAAAGTGTTTTTAGACCGTATTTATAAGCAGTGGTTAAGTCCTTCAGTAACACAGTCATCGGTACTTTCTCACCAGGATAACGTTTAGGGTCGTAAGATGTGTTAGTAGAAATAGACTGACAAGTGAACTTCTGGATGACCGCCATCAAACGGAAATAGTGCTCCATGTCTTTCAATTCCCACAATGTCTCATACTCCAAGCCTAAACGTAGAATTTCCGGTACGACTTGTTTCAAGATACCATCTTTAGAGGCCTTCACAGTTACTAAGCTACGAGGCGGTTCAATACCATTAGTCGCATTAGAGACTTGAGAAGATGACTCACTAGGCATCATCGCCGTTAAAGTAGAGTTACGGATACCGTACTCTTTAATCTCTTCACGTAAACTCTCCCAATCACATTCGTATACAGGAGGAGCAAACTTATCAATGTCCCTCTTATACGTATCAATCGGTAAAATACCGTCTTTCAATACCAAGTCATCAAAACCAGGACAACGGCCTTTCTCTTTAGCTAGCTCTACAGAGGCTTTCATAGCCGAGTATTGCAGGTGCTCCATGAGAGTATGCGTAACAGGTGCAGCCTCATCATCCGACATACGAATACCTTGCTTGGTAAGCCAATACGCATAGTTGATGATGCCAATGCCTAAAGGACGGCGAGTTAAAGTAGAATGCGCTGCCGCAGGTACCGCATAATCCTGATAGTCTAGTAGGGCATCTAAGAAACGCACTAAGATATCAGTAACCGCCGGCATTTCCTCAATAGACGTTTCACCTACATTTACTGCGGCCAGAACACACAAAGCCAACTCACCATCAGGGTCTTTTACATCATTTAAAGGTACAGTAGGAAGGGCGACTTCGACACACAAATTAGACATGTGTATAGGGGCTTTTTTAGGATTAAAAGGACTATGCGTATTAGAGTGGTCTACAAAGTGGATATAGATGCGGCCAGTAGAGGCACGTTCCTGCATCATAGATGAAAATAACTCGATTGCAGGGATTTGTTTCTTACGAATAGACTCGTCTTGCTCGTATTGGGTATATAACCGTTCAAACTCCTCTTGGTCACTAAAGAAAGCTTCATAAAGACCAGGTACTTCATTAGGGGAGAAAAGCGTGATGTGCTGATTTTTAATCAGTCTGGTTAAAAGTGTTTTATTAATCTGTACGGCATAGTCTAACTTACGTACGCGATTGTCTTCTACTCCTCTGTTGTTTTTTAATACCAATAGTGATTCTACTTCTAGATGCCACAGGGGATAATAAAGTGTGGCGGCGCCCCCGCGGATGCCGCCCTGCGAACAAGACTTAACTGCTGCTTCAAACAACTTGAAGAAAGGAATCACTCCTGTATGCTCGGCTTCGCCACCTCGAATAGGACTACCTAAAGCACGGATACGGCCAGCATTGATACCTACCCCGGCTCTTTGGGATACGTATTTTACAATAGCTGAAGTAGTGGCATTAATAGAGTCTAAGGAGTCATCTGTTTCTACTAGGAAACATGAGGCAAACTGACGAGTTCTTGTGCGTACACCACCCATGATAGGAGTAGGTAGGCTAATCTTGAAAGTAGACGCCATGCCGTAGAACTGTTTGACTAATTGCATACGTTTCTCACCCGTATACTCCTTAGCAAAGATATAAGCGCCTACGAGCATGTATAAGAACTGCGGTGTTTCATGTAGCTGACCAGTCACCCGGTTTTGAATGAGGTATTTGCCTTCTAGTTGCTTCATCCCTGCATAAGCAAATGAATTGCGTTTTTTACCTTCTTCATTGATGAAATAGAAATCACGATTATGGTCAATATAGTTTCCTAATTCATTAATCTCTTCTTCTGTATAGTGCTCGAAAATATAAGGGTCGTAAATACCTTCTTCTACTTTACGTTTGACATGTTCTAAAAGAGTAGGAGGAGTAAAACCACCATACGCTTTTTTACGTAGATGGAATGCAAGTAAACGAGCGGCCATGTATTGATAATCAGGATTGTATTTCTCAATCAAGTCAGCTGCGCTTTTAATCAACATGGCATGAATATCCTCTGTTTTCACGCCATCGTAAAACTGTATTTTTGCTTTTAATTCTACTTCAGAGACAGAGACGTCTAAGTCCTCTGCGGCCCACTCTAATACACGATGGATTTTATTAATATCCAGCGCCTCTGTATGTCCATCACGTTTAGTGACGAGTAATGTATTTTCAGTCATGTCGTTTACTTTCTTCTTTAATACGGTCACGTGTTTTCATTAAGATTTTACCTAAATGGTTTTCACCACTCATGGATTGTAAATCAATGCCCCAATAAGTATCACCCCAATAGTTTCCTTCGATTAACTCTATATCGCCTGTGTCTAATAGTCTACGTGCCATGTAAGGACGGGTAAACTTCAAATAGATTAAATCTTCCATCACTTTGAGTTTTACATCATCCCAGTCAGGACGTAAAGGGACGTCACGTCCTAGTCGTTTCGCTTGCGAAGGGGGTAGCTGCTTATTCGTAAAGTGTTTACGGATAGAAGCTTCTGTGGTTTTAGCCGCTTGAAAGGCATGTTCCACAGTAGGGTACTCTAGACCTTCGTAATGAATAGGACATCTGTAGAAATTAGAAAGGAAATAATAATCGTCTCGAAAGAAATTAATAGGTTGATTTGGTTCTTTACTCATGATAGATTCATACTCCTAGTGTATAAGAAGCAAAAAAAAAGAAAATGCCTAAAGAAGTGGGAAAAGAGCTGATATAAAGCACCTTTCTTTTCTTCTTTAGGCATGTAATATTGATGGTTTGGGGAGTCCTTTAAAGAGTGATTACATATATTAAAGAGGAGTATTAATCACCTCTCCTAATACCTGATAATTAACCTTATCAAAGGACAAGGGAGAAGTCGGTAAAGGATAATTAGGAGTGGGGTCATTAATCTCTAACTCCTGTATTTTCAAGAATGGGGTGTACTCTCCATACTCCCAGGCTAAACCGATGCTTTGTAAATACCAATTCTCCTGAATAAGGGGATTGGTATCTTTGTCTCCTGTAAACTCCAGTACAAGAAAGTGTCGATTAAAAGGGTCTATGAATCGCTTATAGCGATACGTATCAGGTTGAAAGGTGATAGCATATGGTAAAGGTTTTACCTGATGACACTCTAAGTCTTGGAAGATATGGAAATTCTCAAAATGCTGGCGAGCTAAATCAGGTAAAGGTATAGACGCGGAGTACATCACCGTGACTTGACCAGGATAATCATGATACAAGCACCCATTTGACTGTAAATGAGAGAGGAGCTTATCATGAGAAGACTGCTCCATAATGACCGATTGGTAATAGATAGGTCGTACATGGACATTACGGCCTCCTAATATGAAATCATCACGACTGTTCAATACGCTACGCATAATAAGCTCCTTTTATACTCTATTTGAAATAGCTATACAGCTATATCAGTTTTAATAGCTGGATGGGACTGATACCCAATAAGACTGAAGTCATTGGGTTCTACTTGGAAGTCATCAGTATCAAAGTCAGATAACTCCAAGGGTTTATCGATACTCAAAATAGGAGCAGGATAAGGTTCTCTAGTGAGCATCTCTTTAGCGGCTTCTACGTGATTCGAGTAGATATGTACATCCCCCCAGGTTTGGATATACTCCAGTGGAATACTGTTAGTGAGTTTGGCTATGATGTGCGTTAATAAAGCATACTGAGATACATTAAAGCCAATAGCTGTAATTAGGTCTTGGCTACGCTGATACATTTTAGTACGTAGACCAATAAGGGGAATCTGTAGCTTTTGTGCTAATTCCTCATCAGAATAATTGTGTATATGCGTACCAAATATATCAGACCATATGCCTGCTTCTCTACCAGTAGTCGGATTAGCAGGTAAGTATTTTAAGATGTCATTAACCATCTGCTCACGAGCTTCTTCTTCCACGGTTAATCCGTTTCTCATACGAGCGATAGCCATTTCATCTGAATAAATATCCAAATGCATATCTACATTAAAGATGATTTCTACCATGTCAGCATGAGCTTTAATAGAAGAATGCTTACCATTCGACTCCAAGTAGTCTTCCATTTCACTTAACATACGCCGGTAAACTTCCAGTAAGTCAGGTAGGCTTAAAGAGCGTATGGCTTCTTCTAATGTCAAAGGTTCACCAAAGAGCTGAAATACAGTACCATGGCAGTTAGCGAGGGCTTGCATCCCTTCTTCTACATTGACTTCAGCGGTACGTTTATTCCCTTTCTTATCGTAGTAATCTGGTACCGTAGCGGGATTCCACAAGGTAATGACGTTATCAGAAGCAAAAGGTCTTTGTTTAAACTTTTCAATAGCAAGTTTAAACTGGTCAATCTCCCCTCTAATAGACGGGTAATGACGCAGTTGTTTACCGTACATAGGACCTACGCTATTCAAAGTAGGATGAGTCCATTCCTTCCAGATTTTACAGTTATGTTCATCTAGGTATTCACAGGTCTCCTCCCCTCGTAAAAACCATAGTGTCTCCACGACCATAGTCTTAAAAGGTAATCTCTTTAATGTCAAAGCAGGAAAGCCTTTCGTTAAATCAAAAGAGAGCTGTGGGCCAAATAGGGAAATACGACCGACACCAGTACGGTCTTCTTTGAGTTTACCTTTGGTCAGTACGTCGTTTATGAGTTGTTTTACATTTTGCATTTGATTTACTCCTGTGGTTTAATATCTCGGGTTAATTCCTTCAAATAAGTTTGTCTATCATACTGCTTGGCCAATGCACGTAGTTTGGGTGAATGGTGTCACATTTTACCAATATAAGCGGTTGTTTCATCCATGACTATTTCTTTATCCAAATAAGCCTGTATACGTGCATTTGGTTTATACTGGTATTTATATTTTCTTTTCTTCTTTACTTTATCCTCCATGTTTATCCTCCTAGATTAAAAAAGAAATGAAAGTTCAATTTACGCCTCTATACGTAAGTAATATATTCCTAAATAAAAGTAAAAAATAAAAGAAGAGTTTACACCCTAGACATCACTACCTGTTAAAGTAATGATACCTAGGGTATATTAGAGATTAAGCGGTTTCTTTCTGTTGATATGAATCTCTTACGATAATAGCGATTTTCTCTAACTCATTCTCATCTTTAGTGAAGAAAGTTAAAGCATGTGCCGATGCCTCAGGAAAAGATTTCTCACTGCCCTCGTAGTGGAGTTCACATTTGTACTCTGTAGAACAGTTGTCATACGGAACGTCTTCCTCATATACAGAAAGAAGGATTCGGTAATCTTTACCGACGACACCTTTGACCGTGAAACGTTCATCTACCAAGCCTTTGGCTTCAAAAACCACATCAGGTTTAAGTACTTCACCTGTGGTATCGATAGAACAAGCTGCTATCATAGCAGGAGTTTCCGTACCGAGTAGCTTGTACCAAAGGTCAGCTTGGCATTCTTCCGACATGGGTTTGTGGGAAACGCCTACCCATGTAGCCGGCCCACCTACCATTTTACCAGTAGACAAGCGACGAATGGTTTCATGAATAAAGGCAATATTGCGGTGTACTTCTTTAGTAGCAGGGAGGATAAAGTTAAATTTGAAAGATACGTTTTTGGGCATGATGATTTCCTTTATGTTAAATAACAATGTAGAATACTTCCTACGGGGATTAAAAAGTTGAAGTTAGTAATGTATTAGTTGATAGGAGTAAAAGAGAGGTAGCTATTTCCTCTTTTGTGTGTTGTGTCAGCTACCTCTTTTTATTATGTATTTGTCAGTCCCTTACAAACAGTTATTGTAAAAGATGACCGTACTGTAAGTCAATCCACTTATCTGGAGTCATGATGTTGTTTTCACGAATCCAGGCCCATAAGCGATCGAGTTGTTTGTGCTCGAAAGCTAAAGCTAACTGTCGTTCTTTGTCTGACAATTTGGCATAATCCGCAGAACTGCGGCAATAAGGATTTGACAAAAATGGTGGTGGTCCATTATGTCTCAGCATAATAACCATCCTCCTATCATCAAGGTTAATCGGACTAGGACGAACCTAGTAGCCAGGGTAGAGGGTTGCTGCTAACATCCCTTTACTCTGTGCTCACCTTGATAATATATATCTGAAAATATTTAAAGATTAAAACATATACTCCTCCCTCTACCCTTAATACTAGGGTAGAGGGAGGGTTATGACGTTATGATGTTAATCTTAGTCTACAGTGCAGCAATATCGCTTTTCTTACTATCGATTAGCTCATCGATACTGTCATACCAGTTATCAACTAGATACCGTAAAGCCACGATACTCCAGTTCTCTACTGTATCCAAGATACTTTCATCTTTTAACATCTCCCTAATTTCATCTAAGGTAACCGGTTCTAATACTTCAATACCGTCTTCACCGGCTACGATGCTTTCTTCCTTAAAGCGGCTAACGATACATAGGTTCAAAATACCCAGATGTACTCTACCAACTGCGTTACTATTATCGTAAATGAACCCACTTTGCTGGATATACCCTTGCATATTAAACAGCCCACACATCGGTAGATTCGACGGATTAAAGAAACCGTGTTTACCAATTAAGTCTAATGCGCCAAGGCTTACCATGAGTGTAGGACCACGATTATTATCAAAATCATAAATGAAATCATCGTCCAACGTGTAATACGCTTCTCTAATGACATCAGGAGTAATCTCCTCATATGTCATTTGGTTAAGTATATTATCGATATCGGTGTACCTTAGCCCAGTGGGGCGGTATCCGCCCAATCGTTCATAGTGGGCCAAATCACCCCATTTAAGTTGGAGTTCTTCTGATAATTCACGTCGGATACTCTCAACCAACATGTTGGCGGCATAGCCTTCTTCTGTATGGGTCAGAATCCCTTTTTCATCATACCAATGCATAAATGCATCTTCTAATGACATATGGCCGCCAAAACCAAAAGAGGTTTTACCTAACAGACGTCTTTCACCTACCGAGGGAGCATCTACTCGTCTATAGGGATAAAGCATCAGTCCTTTTTGAGGGTGGATTACCCCTACTAAAGTGTAAGGGACGAGTTGTTTGAAGTCAGGATTGTCTTCCACATACTGCCGGGGAATAGCTGCTAAATAGCCATTATACCGTAGAGGATAGGCTAAACCACTAGACCCATCCGTTTGAGGGATGACTTTAGACCAAGGTTTAATAATCATCCCTGTATGCGGTTCCTCAAAAGTGGCATCTTGGTCTTGTACCAGAATGTCCTCAAAAAGAGGGTTGGTATAATGTACGCAAATAGCTTGTTCTAATTTGGATGACATGATAATGTGTTTCCTTCTCAACGAGTTAATTTACGAAGTATAAAACGTGTTGACAAAGTAAGTTGCGGTTATCTAAATAAAAGAACCGTATGGTACCGTCACCTGTACGTTTTGCGTTAAACGGTAAAGCTCCTTTAGTGGAGCGCGTGTATACTGATTTAATATATATGTGTACCGCCGCTAGCTGCGTAAAGGAGAGGGAGTCATTGCCATTATCTCCTACATAGTCGATATTAAACTCTACCGGAGCCTCTGGAAAGAAAACGATACGCTCATCGGTACTCTCTTCACGATAAAGTAGTCCTGTTTCATTATCATAACCGTCTAATTCACAGTTTACGATATTCTTAGACTGATTATCGATAAGACGGTGGGATTTATCCTCTATTTCACGAAGAGCATCTGTTAAGGCATCCTTGAATGAAATGAGGTTACGAGCGGATATCCGTTCTTCATTGATAGAGTATATGGGATTACTGAGGGAATTGATGATGTTTTCGATAATAGTACGATATGTCATAATGCATTTTCCTTTATGGTGGGCTAATAGGGATGACTTTTTACTACTAGTAAAGTTTGATTAAGCGTATGGGCCAGTTGGTCTATCTAGTACCTGGCATGAGGGTTTCCTCGTTTTATCACCTTAAAATATCCTCTAAAAAGTGAATAATCGAAATATTTAAAGCTTTGGCTTTCTCCAGTTTACTACCGGCATTACCACCTGCTAATAGATAATCCGTTCCTTTACTTACACTACTAACGACTCTACCTCCATTTCTTTCTATCTTATTAATAATCTCCTCCCTAGGTATATTGAAGCTACCTGTAATACAGATACTCATGTCCTCTAAGACCCCTGTTTGTTTAAGAGGATTCACTATTTTAATTCCTACATTAATCAAGTCATTAAGATGAGCTATCTTAAGTGGATTAGTGAAATAACTATAAACAGCATTCGCTGTATTAATACCTAAACCATCAATGTCTAAAAGATCATTCTTTTTAGCGGTTAATAGACCCTCAATGCTACCAAAGCGATTAGCCAATACCTTAGCCGTAGTCTTTCCTACATATCGAATAGCTAACCCATAAACGAATTTATGCAATGGTACTGTTTTAGATTGATTGACGGTTTTCATGATGTTATTAACATATTTACCCGCATCTATTCCATCAATGGTCTCTTCTTTAGTAGTTCTTACAGATGTATCTTTACTATCCTTCAATACCCTAATCCAACCATCCGCAGTTAAACGATAAATATCAGCTATTGATTTTACCATTTCTTTCTCTACTAAACGAGCTATAATCTTATCTGAAATACCTTTAATGTCAAAAGCATCTCTCGAGACTTGAAATGATAGCAAAGCATTCAGCCTAGCCTTACAATAATGATTAGGGCAATAACTAATCTTATTACCTTCCTCTGTATTGATATCAAGCTCGCTATCGCAATAAGGGCAATGCGTGAACTGTACTTTATATTGCCCTGTACTAGGTTTACCATCAGGGACTACTTGTGGGATTACGTCTCCAGCTCTACGTATAGTGATATTATCCCCTATAGCCTTATTTAAAGAGTTCATGAAAGCTATGTTATGCAAAGTAGCCCTGCTTACTACCACTCCTCCCACTAATGTAGGTGTGAATATCGCTAATGGAGTAATAGTACCATGTTTACCTACTTGGAGTTCAACACCTATTAGTGTCGTAACGACTTCCTGTGGTGGGAACTTATAAGCATTAGCTCCTTTCATATCCGTACTATTGCCTTCACATTGCTCTCTTAAACTTACCTTATCTATCTTAATGACCATGCCATCTATGTCAAATGGAAAACTAAACCTATTTTCCATCATGTCCATATACAACTCAATAATAGGGTCTAGTGTTTTACACACACCGCGTATCTGGTAATATGTATCAAAGCCATATTGATGAAGACTTAGTAAATCAGTAGACACATATTTGGCATAAGAGGCAAAATAAGGATAAAAATGTAATACGCGTATACCTTTAGCTAAAGGCGTAATATCCTTAATACGTAATGTACCAGCTGTGGCATTACGAGGATTAGCAAAGGTAACATCATTATGCTCTTTTTGGTATTGATTTAGTTTATCTAAATCATCCCTATGCATTACTACCTCACCTCTTATTACCACTAACTCTTTATCTTGCCATTCTTTTATCTCTAAAGGGATATTCTTAATAAAACGAATAATCTTAAAAATAGATTCCCCTTCATATCCATCACCACGTAGTAAAGCGTTATCTAATACACCATTTACATAGTGTAATGATAAACTAATACCGTCAAACTTAGGTTCTATTACAAAGCTAAGATTAGGTTCGTCTTTGAATGTTTCTTTCATCTTAGCCACCCATTTAGTCAAAGCCTCATGGGTATAGGTCAAAGGTGACTCTCTACTGGCTTGAATAGGTTCGCTCAATATCTTAGCTAATGATAGCATTGGAAATGGATGCTTATACTTAAGTACACTTTCAGAAACAGGAGCACCTACTGCTAGAGCGACTTTAGCAATATCTTTATACTCCGGGTGCTCTGTTACCAACCTCTCCAGTACTGACTTTTGTGTATCATATTCACTATCAGTCATTAGAGGACTGTCACTATTATAGTAAGCGGCATTTGCTTCTTCTATAGTACGTGATAGTTTAGTAATATACTCTTTATCACTTAACATGAACATTTACCTCCTTATAAATAAGGTAATACTTCATCTGTTTACTCAAAACTAATAAAGTATTACCTTAAATGGATGATGTATAATGAATCTTCTTTTCCAACTAGTCAATAGGGGCATCCTTCTCTACTTTAGAGAAAGTAATTTTAACAATGTCAAATAGGTTAGCGGGTTGAAAAATAGCCGGATCGAGCAATCCCTTTACTTCTAATCCAGTTAACTCCCGTTTTAAAGTAATAAAGCTGATGTACGCTTCAGATGACTCTACGAGTTTACCATCCACTACTTTTGTTTGATGTAATTCACGAATAATAAACGTGATGATGTTTTGTACAGCAATAGGAGGCACATCAATAAAAACAGGAAAGGTAACAGGACGATTCGTCGTAATATAAATAACTTCCCCATCATAGTCATCCAAAACCAAATCATCTTTAAAATATGAACATACACTTTTCATATTCTTCAAAATGAAATCCCTGTTGTACTCGGCAAAGGTTTCTTTATTCGTTAACAACTCTACTTTACCGTCACCATTGGTATTTTCAACAGACCTCTCTATTTGGTCGGCGATATTTTCAAATGCTTCCATCGGTACAGTAAACTCATGTGTAGGATGGCAACGCCCATCCCGATAAAGCAATAGCAAAGCATGTTGCTTTAACAAATTCATTTCACTTTCACTGTAAAGATGAGGGACGTTTTTCAATTTACCTTCTTGTACGGCTTCCTCATATGCCTTAATCAAAGCGTTTTCTTGTTGCTGTTTCAAATCTTCATTATTCATTATGGTTTCCTTTATACGGTTTAAAGAAAAAAAAAGAAAATATAAAAATAGAGAGTATGTCTATTTAACAACATACTCTCTATCCTTTATTAGTCCCTAGAGTAGTCTCTCCAAGGATTACCTACGCTGAAGCTATTACGTTCACCATTGTGAACTTCAAAATTCACTTCCATTACGTTCTTCAATGTGACCTTAGAAATACCCATGTGTTCCCAAAAGTCAAACCACAACTCACGAACCTCTTCCTCTTCGCCCCGCATATCAATGCAAATGGTTTTCGCATCCGTATCCAGACTAAAATAGGATTTTACACCCTCATAATCCGGATGGGCTAAAGCAAAGCATTGCAGACGCTTATCAAACGTCGTAGTCACGATACTACCGACATTATCCAACAGAGTAGATAGTAAAGTGATTTTGACTTCTCTCTCATTACGGCAATAGGGAGAATGAAGAGTCTTCAGTCTAATGTCATTCCCTCCTATATTGAAGAAAGCTATGAAGGCATCAGCACTGAGCGGTTTGAGAAAACGGTGTTGAAACATGATATGCATATCAATTTATCCTTTCATGGCGACTTGTTGTTTATGCCATTTGAGAGATAGTTTATAAAAGGCATGTTTACCTACGTGTTTATAATACACCGCAGAAGGTGCAGGACGTACTCCATTAGCAGAGAAGAAAAAAGAAGACTGAGTAGTATCCACACGAGTGCCGCGACGGTGTTCCGTCATAAGCTGACGGGCATTGTCGACAATGTCGGTGTGTACGTTTACTTTAAAAGGAACTTTACCACGTAAGGAAGCATTATGATACCACTGGAATTGACCTTTTTCAGCGATGACGCCGCAAACAGTATTAGGGAAGTAATGTTTGTAAGCAACACGGTTCAAGATTACATTACCGACTGCTCTTTGACCAATAGGGCCTTCACCACGTGCCTCGTAGTACATTGCACGAGCTAAGCAATAGACTTCACTATCCATACCGTAAGCATATTTATCAAAGTCGGGGTCGCCTTTACGTTTATAGCGGCCTTTAGGTTTATTGATATTCCGTTTGACCTTCTTAATAATCTTTTTCCCATTGGTGTCTTTGGACGCGACTTTCTCAATGGTATACGCTTGGTTACCTTCAAAAATAACCGGTTTGGGCTGACCATCCTCGATATACTGTTCGTCGTCTTCCCAATATACCGTATTGTCTTCCAACATGGCGTAATTTTCATCAGCTTCTTTGGTACTTTCTGTAATCGCTACTTGGTTACGTTTAAAATGGTCACTGATGTGTTTAATAGGGTTGGTTAATCCACCAATAAACCCGATAATGAATAACACAGTCAAAAAGCCGATAGTACGATGTTTGTTTTGTTGTTGCATGATTAATACTCCTTTAAATAAAAGAAATCCCTAAATAGGGAGAATGAAAATAAACTAACTGTCGTTTGAATGCACTTTAGTAATATCTAGCAAAGTAGATTCACGTTAGTGATATATATCTAAAATTATTTTCATCGTAAAGAGTATTGATGTGTGAATAGTGATTACTGGCTCGTAGAGCCGATTAGAGAGGGATAGGAAGGTAAAGGTATAGTGAGGTATACCTAAAAGGAGAAATGCGCTATAAGAGCAAAATAGGGCATGTTTTGAATGTATTTGAATGGTTATAACAATAGCGACATAAATAAACCCCTCCTACCCGATTTCAGGTAGGAGGGGAATATAAAGTAGTATTACTTTACTCTACTAGGTACTTATTCACCTTCTTTTGCCTCTTTAGCTTTTTCAAGCTCTTCTTCGGCTTTGGTCTTATTACCACTACCCCAAGCAGGGACTTTATCCGTAGCGGTAATGATACCTAAGAACTTAGGCAACATACCGTGCAGCGGATAACTCAGATGGTTAGCGGCGTGCTTGTGTACATCTTTAATCGTTTTCTTCAAAACATCATCTTTGATGTATTCACCCAAATGACTATTCTCATTCAAAACCATGGTTGGATGGTTATACGTCAGCTCACTATAGAAACCACGAATCGCTATGGGGAAACCAAAGCTACGGTTACCCTCAGCATCGGTACCAGCGGTGTTCTTATAGTGGTTATACTGATTCCCTTGACCCCATCTTCCAGGTAGGTCTTTAATGTACTCTTTCTTCATCACGTCAGTAGACAGACTAGAAGGAATGAATGGCAACCCGCCACTAATGTTATTCTCACGAGAGAGGGTGTCCAGTAAAGGTTTATCAGTAGTCGGTGCATGGAGTGTCTTATAGAACGGTACTAACTGTTCTACTTTGCGGGACACCGTGAATTTATCGCCTTCACCAAAGGAGTCTTTCAACTCCTCCTCCCTTTGCTTACTGGTATACATGGAGGTGTAGATAGTATCACTGTAAAGGGTCAATAATGGTTTATTGGCTTTACGTGCAAACGGAAGGAGTCGATTAGCTTCACTTACCTCTATCCCTGCTTTAGGTGTAAACTCTTCAAAGTAACGCTCGTCTTTGACTTCCATGACTTGGAAGTAAGCAGGGTTAATCAATTTACCCGAAAGAATTAAATTAATCGTCTTATCGGATAATTTATAGCTACGAATCTCGTACTGTTGATCGTTACTGCCTTGACGAGAGAAGGTAGTCGGGATACGACGAGTGAATCGATAATCACGCAGGGTCTCTACGGTATGTAAACCTAAGAGGGCAGGAGTAATATTAATGCCTCCTAAGCCACGTAGGTCTTTAATATTGGACGTAATGCGCTCATAGTCAATTTGGCCTGCTGGCAAATCTACCGCATAGTTAGTCACGCCACCTTGCTCAAAAGCATTTTCATCATGCGGGGTATAACGAATACTGGTTAAGAATCCATCATTAGCCGCAGGAGGGGCAATAGAGGCTCTCCATCGAGTACCTTCTAAGTAACCCACTTCTTCAACAAGAGGGCTAAAGTTATCGACCAACTGGCGTGCTTTAGACGCATCTTTGGCTTCAATAGCTTTATTAAGCTCTTCGTAATAAGCAGCTTTCTCTCTAGGGGTTAAAGACATCAGTCGAGGAGCATCGTAGTTAGACTCCCATCCTTGTCCCATGATAGCGTTCCTATTATTACCTATGTCTGTCGGGTTGGCGTAATCTGTATAAGTACCAATATTCGCCGTAAATGGAATACGGTCTGGATTACGGGCTTTGCGCCTAATATCCAACATATCACCCACGGCATCACTTACGAGGCGCAAGCTGCCATCATCATAGCGACGGAATACTTGTCCGACTTCGTCTTTTACAAAACGCTCTTTCGCATTGACATTGATATTCGCACCTATTTGAACAGGGGTGAGTTTACCAACGGGATTACCTTTAGAGCGGTTATAAATCGCATTATAAAGCTCATGACCACTCCATTTACCTACGAGGTCATTTAAATGCCAACGAGCTAATTCACCACGTCTGACCCCATCGCTCACAAAGCGAATGTTCTTATGGTCAAGAATCGTGAAACCAATCATTCTTCTTAACTGATTATAACCCAAAGTGATAAAGGGAATGGAACCAGTCTGATATCCAGGGTTCATGAAACGTAAGAAGTCATATGTCCAAATCTCTTTAAACTGAGAATCGTTGAAATCCTGATTCAGCTTATTGAGTAAATGAATAGCGGTAATATAGTTCACATCTTCAGCGATGAACAAACCAGGAGCGGCCCAAGGGAGCATATGGTCTGATGCATGGCGATACCGATGTCGGATACCGGCTAAGTTTTGGCGCATAGGACCTGATGCATTAAACTCCTCTTCCCTTGGAGTCACTAGGTTCGGGTTTTCCTGTGCATCATTTGTAGTCTGCCAAATTTCTCGTGCATATTTTCTTTCCAATTCCAATACACCTTGTCCCAAGAGCGTACGATAATCCGGCATGGTGGTATTTAACCATACTTTATCATAATAGCGCTTCGTATTAATACGAGGGGAAGGGGACTCTTTCACATTGTACGTAACCGTGCCTTCTCCGTAATAAAGAGGATGGTTAGCAGCAGGGACTAATCGGAAACTAGAGGTAAAGTTACCATTGCCTGCTTGCAGTACTTTAGCCAAATGGACTTCATTCAAACCATCGCTACCGACATCGGTGATGCGGTTATTCGGTACGATTCGATTAAGCATGGCTCTACGACTATTGCTACCTACAGTAACGATGTGTTTCATGTCGTCACGATTTGTAATCAGCAGCATGTCCTCATCGACGACTAATTGTTGGTAGTTACGTCCTTTAGGACCTCTTTCTTGGGCTATACCGACGACACGGTCCAGACCGAACATATCTAACGAAGTCCTGAACTTATTGAACTCGTAGTTATCATCAATATTCGGCCAGTTATCTAAGTTAGGCAACTGTCCTTTACTATTGAGATTATCCACCAAACGGTAAGTCCGTAAAGGATTACCTTTATCATCTACACGTTTTTTCCATACTTTATTTACTACAGGCGTAACCATACCACGGAAGTCACCACCTATACGTGGCTCAGTCCAAAAGTCGCCAAAGGCTAAGTCTTCTTTATAAGTCCATATATCCGTATAGTTTTCAGGATGTTTCTCAAAATCAGTCGGGTCTTTAAAGGGACGCTCACGCTGATTCTTCGTCATGCCTAAAGTGACATAGTAGTCGAAGTTAGGAATATCACGACGAGTATACATCAATGCATATGGCAAAATATCTTCTTTACGGCTAACGAGCAAGTCTTTTAAGAAGGATTCGTCAGCAAAATTATAACGCTCTTTCAATACTGATACAAATGCATTAAAGACATTTGTATCATTTTCATCTACAATACCTGGGAATACCGTAGTAAGAATATCGACATAAGCAGGTAAATCAAACCATACCAAAGCGTTTGATTTAAAGTTTACCTGTTGAAAAGTCGTCTCAGGAGTAGTGTAGGTTTCTACACCAGACCACAGATGCCGGGTATCTACTAAGCGACTAATATAGAAGTAACCAATCTCTAAGAGGAATGCTCTAAATTTATTCTCGAAGAAGACTATGGTTTTATCAGACTGAGTCACAGAGGCATCATAGCGTTTCAGACGCATGATATATCGACCAATGTTCTGCCAAATCGCTTGCTTACTATAGTGGTTGAGCTTACGATTAATCAGGGTTTGCTGATAAGCATACGTCGTCGCTTGAGCCAAGTAGTTTTGATTGCTCTGGCTCTGTGTATAAATCACCAGGTCTTTCGTATGACCATATCTTAATAAGTCAATATAGTCAGGAATAGATAGGGATTTCAAGTCGTAATAGTAACGGTCATTAAAGAACTTACGAGTTACCTTGTTGTCTACGACTTCTTCTTTCTCCTGTTTAGGAGCAGTTACCATCTTAGGAGTGGCATTTTCATCTTTATTGGCCTCTAGTGCTTCATTCAGTTTCGCATCTACTTTAGCCGCATCTAAATATACAGCGACTTTAATATTCTCACTGTACTCAACAATATATCCATAACGTTCCGCTAAGTATACAGATGGAGTATATCCGTCTGGTAAAAGCACTTTCTGGCGTTTAGGATTATTCAAATACTCAATCGGGTGACCAAATCCAAGCCGACTAGATAACGCAACAATCTCGCTGCTCTTATCATTATTCAACGTCATACGGTTAAACACCATGGTAGCAAAACGCCAGTCAGAGAGATAACCGTAATAATTCAAGTCATTTGCATCACCATACTGCGCATAAGGTGTCCAGCCACCTGCCGCTGTGGTAAAGCCCGTAGCAGTTTGATTAGGCTCTGTACCGTCTTTACGCAGCTGCTTGGATTTCTCATTATAGAGCGCTCCCCATTTATCAATGAACATAAACCCAAGATTAATGCGATCAAGATAGTAGATAGGACGCCAACCTTCAGTTGGGATATATTTATCGTCTCTTCTCAATCCATAATAGAAATCAGGATTAGGGCGAGTCACTAACTGATAAGTCGATTGCTTCCACTCTTTATTCGCAAACTCATAACCACGTACACGTAAATAGTTTCTGACTTCAGGTGAAACATAGCGGTGTAAAATAGCGGGTACAAGCGGGTCAGAGAGACTATCGTCCATGACATAATCACTATAGTTGAACGTATAGTTCAAATCCGTCAAATCAGCATAGATAGGACATTTGTCAGCTAAGTCATAATCGTGCAAGATATCACTGTGAGGGTTAAATTGACGAGTGATATGATTAGCCAATACTTGCGCTTGCGGGCTATGGCCGTATTTACCATTAATGTTATTCAAGTTACTGAGTTCATTATCATCTACGCTTATAGTCATACTACTAAAATTGTAACCGGTATTAGTACCATTTCTATTATAACGTAAGAAGCTACCCGGTGTCAGTTGAGGTAAATTGCGTACCATACGCGCTAAGTTCAAATCAGAACCTGCCACCCCCATATTCAATACCAAGTATGCTTCACCGTAAAGGTAATGAGATTGTGGTACTTTCACTTTTACCAAAAGGTTATTTAAGCGATAGTGACCTTTTTCTACCCCAATACCAGTTACCTGATTACGATTACTATAAGAGCCCATATTCGTAATCGATTGACCTAAGCCAAAAAGCACGCCCCACACGGTAGGACTACTCAGTGGATCAGAAGGCCTTACTCGTTCATCATAGACATCATCGATTGTAGTAAAGTGGCCGACTTTAGGATAAACAGCACTAATACTTTCGGCGGCACTTTGACCCAATACTTCTACCTCTAGAGGAACGTCTGTTTCATTCCAGCCTGTTTGCTTATAGAAGTAATCTTTCACAAATTTAGCGACGACATCACGGATAATGTCTTTAGTCGCAAAGTAATCGGATACATTATTGAAAGTCACCAATTTCGTATTATTACGGTTGACCGTATAGGTGACTTTATTTTCAGTCAACTGAGTAATCAAATTCAAGAACTCTACTTCTGGCATGGTGATGTTCAAACGGGCATAACCTTTATTACCTTTAGTAGGTGATTCAATCTGATAACTGTCTTCTAAGAGGGAAGAGGTAAACCAATAATTATCCTCTTTATAGATACCACTTGCACTACGGTGAACACCGTGGATACGGTAATCTTTCTTCTCTTTCACACTCAACACTAAGCTTTCCAGTAAGTGTGGTTTTACATAACCCATGGTGAACTTATCGGAGAGTTTAGCGTCATCGTCTTTCGTAATGACTTTTACAGCGCCAATCTGTACCGGTGTAATACGGTGTCCCGTATTGTTGTCTTTCTCAAAGTTACGCCAACGCAGCTGATGAATGGTGTTACCTGCGCTATAGTTAATCTTCGACTGATAAAACGCCATATTTGGCAAAGCGCTAATATCCAAATTACGGCTTTCAGGTGTATCATGGATATGGACATATTGCGGTAAACGCTGATAGGCGGATTGATTCAACCAGTCAGAGAGATAAGTGTGGTCTTTGACAAAACGATAAGCTAAAGAACGGTCGAGCATGTATCGAATATACTCACTGTCTTTATCGCTGCTGTTCGCACTCGCCCAAGCATAACCTCGAATACCATAACCTAAATACTGGTCAATCTTATTCAACAGGACACGCGTATCCACGAATCGAGCTTTACCCGTCTCTTTAGGGTCATTTACTAAGATAGATTGGTCAAAGTAAGGATGCCCCACGTAGTTCGTAGAGGACAAATCTAATACTTTTTCCACTAAAGTGTCATGATAACCCAAATCAATGATTTCAGTAAAGCGGCTAATCATATCCGCCATAAATCCGTCTTTACCTGTGTAATTGGATTCTTCTTTTACACGGGCATCAAAGAGCGTACGGTGGCGATTATGGTATACGCTAGGCGCATTAATATAGTCACTAATGGCTTTTAAACTATAGTCTTTCAAATACACACCTGAAAACAACCAATCATAGCGATTCGTCGTACTATTGGTTTCATTGATATCAAAGGGGTGTGTGTATTGACCCATGCGGGTATGTTCGTCAATCAGCTGCTCACCATTTAAGGTGTGGGCATATGCAGCAAACGCACTGAAACGCAAGTCTTTTTGACCATACTTAGCATCGACATTAGGGTAGTAATATACTTTACCATTTGGCGCTTCTACACGGGTCAAAGGTACTTTACCCATGGGGGAGTTATTATCCACTAAGGTAGACAGATGGAAAGCATCAGCTACCACGTCACCTTTATACTTCACACCTGGGTGATTAACGTCCAAATGACCAGTGAAGCCAGTATTATCCTCGTTTACTTGTAATGGATAATCGGCTGTCAAGCGTTTTTCTTCTTTTAAGTTATTAAAGAGGGACTCTTTAAAAGACTTATTGGCCGGTTTACGATAGTAATAAGGCGTGTAGTTCAACAAACGAGTATGTTGAATACCCCAAGTACCACGTATGATTTTCGCATTCAGAGTCGTGCCGATATGTCGAATAGCTTCTCCGTTATCATGTCTATCACCGAAAGTGGCCTGTACATCAGGATGGTTAAAGAAGGTCGGTAAGCGGCGCAGATAGTGATAGTTCAAAGGCAGGTCATCGGCAGGCATAAACTGACCATTGGCGTACCAGCCCGTCTGGTCTTTATCAGTATATTCGTACGGGGAGAAACGATAACCAAAGAGACCGACTTTATCTAAATCAAATCTAGTCTCCCATGTACTAGCCGTAGTGGCAATACCGTCTTTAAAGATAGCATCTGTATTCGCAAAGCCCGTCAGAATACTATTTAACATGTGTTCAGGTGTACTGAATACTTTTACTTTAGAGACAGCTTCACCTTGATAAATAGGGCTACCTGGTTTGGCTCTAAGTTTAACACTCTTGGTCTGTTTAATTTCATCCATAGTGGATACAACAGTGTAGTGTCCTGGGATTAAGTCTTTAAACACGAAAGGTAGGATTTCAGGTTTCATGTCTTTCATGACTTCAGGATACGCAGGGATACCTTGATAAGAATGCATATTCTTCACTTGGTGGCTATACTGCGGATTATCCTGATACTTCTCTTTCAATACCAATGTTTCTGTATCGGTTTCTTTTAACTGTTGATAACGAGGGTCACCATAGTGAACAGAAGGTCTCTGTAAGTTATCAGCTGTCAAATCACTACGTAAAAGGCTATTTTGAATGATATCCAAATAGGGACCAGTAACAGGCAAAGCACGCTTATATTGGATACCGACTTCATCTTTCAAAGCCTCATTTTGTCCTTTTAACCAAACTTTCACTTTCGCTTGGGTATTAGTACCATCTGCTTTATCGGGAGTAGGTAATGCTTTTAAAGAAGAGACTTCTACTTTACCGAACTGTGTAATTTTATCTGTAGACAGAGCGCGGGTCAAATGTTCAAAACGAGAGACCTCATCGGCGTAAAGCGGTTCATACTCGATAACAATCTCATGTCTATTTTTTTCATCGCCATACCCGTACAATGTAGCACATTCAGAAATTGTCGGCATCCAAGGAGTAGGACGATATTCTTGGTAAATTTCTTCATGGCTAGGATTATCATACTGTACGATAGAAGAGGCTTCCTCTTTCTGTTTTTGACGTAAAAAAGCTTCTAATGACGAAGCGGGTACTCGTGGGTCAGCTTTTAAATAAGCTGATTCATCAGGGGAGTCGACCGCGATGACTTTAGTCACGTGCTTACGCTGCAAAATAGATGCTTGTACATAAGCATCCACCTCCATCTTAAAGCTACGTTTATTGGCAATACCTTCATCTTGCTTATGGGCAATTTCTTTATACGAAGTAATCGATAATTCATTACCCTTAGCATCAATATACTTTTCCGCTCCACCTAAACGGTCAAACACCGTAACCGTTTGTTTACCTTTAGCGGTGTCAAACTCCATGTTCTCAATAATGCGTTTACGAGAAAGAGCCCAGGTATGAAGAGAGGGGTAGAAGTATTGGAAACCTTCCTGATGAGTGGTAAAGCTATTGACGACTTCATCTTTCAGAAGCTTATCTAATTCACCATACACACGATGGCGCAAAGTCACTTTTAACTGTAAATGGGGCGTATGGCCATTTTCTTTTTCAAAGCGTTTGAATGCAGGATTGAGTTTCAACAAGTAGCTATCGAAAAAGAAGCTACGGAAAGTATTGGCGTTATCGGCTTGACCTTGAGTGAACAAGTTGGTCAAAGAGCGATAGGTCAATTTCTTATCAGTGCGGGAAACAATATCTCCTAAAGTTAAAGGAGTAGTATCCTGTTTACGGGCTTTTTCCCCTACTAATTCGTCAATCGCCCGACCTAAACGGATATGCTGCTGGTTAAAACCAGTAACAGGAGTTAGGGATGACGATAGCGCGTCTTGAGGAGGCGTATCGTCTTTGGGTTTAGGTGCTTCTGGTACAGTAGGGGGTTCTTCAAAATCCCCTGTCCATTCGCTAGGGTCAATATTACCTTTCGTATCACCTGGCTTAGGAGCAGGTGGGGTAGTCTCATTACCTTTACCATCAATAAAAGCACTACCGTCACTAAAGAGGTCAGACTCATCCGTAGGCTTATTAGGCGCTATAGGTTTATCTTTAGGAGCAGTGCCGCCTCCAGTGGGCGGTAAGAAACCTTCATCATCGTCGAAGTAACTCATGGTCATTTCGTCCTTATAAAAGGGTTAGTTAAAAATAGGGGGTGATTAATACATACTTAGTCGGTGTGCTTAATCACGTGTGATTTCGTTATTGTCTACAATAGAGGACAATGAGACACCTTGTACTGTCTTAGAAACGCCTGTATACAGATAAGGATTATCCGGATTACGTTTGTCTTTATCCAGATGAATATCCATCTTACGGACGTAGTCTATTGTCTTAGGCTCATCCACAGGGATATTATACACTAGGTGGGACTTCGCAGTTTCATTGTAGTTTTCAAATCCACCTACCCTGATGACGGGTTCCTGTTTAGGAGGAGGGGTCTCAATAGGAGGTGGGGCAGGAGGAGTAGGCGGTTCATCTATATCAGGTACGACTGGAGGCGGTACGTTAGGTTTAGGTTCTGGGGCAGGAGGTAAATCAGGTTCTTCAAAGCCGCCTGTCCAGTCAGATGGATTCAGAGAAGGGGTACCTCCTACAGTAGGTGGGGCAGGCTTATTGGCCTCCTCTGTTCTCCTAGCGTCTGCTTTTTTCAAAGCTTCTAGCTCTTTCGCTCTTTTATCGGCTTCTGCTTTCTCACGATTTTTACGAGCTTCTTCTTCTTTTTTCTTTTGCTCTTCTGCTTTTTTCAGTAAGTCTGCTAAAGACTCTGCATTTTCCGAATCAAAGTTCTGAATAAAAGGGATATAAAGTTCACCTACATAGAGGTAACTATTCTCCTTCGCTTTAATCAATACACCTTTATCGATATTAGAGAAAAGAGCGCTCTGTAATCTATAATGTACAGTCTCTTGTACGACGGAAATATCCAAATCCTCTACACGAACACCAGAGAGATAAAGCGTCGCTTTAATGACATCGATTTTTGTCTCTTGTACTTCTTGAGTTAATTCATTTACGGCAATCGTTGCTTCATAAGGACCAAGTAAGGAAGAGAATCGGGCCGCCAATAGACGACGATATTGAAAGTCCATTTCACCTTTGGCTTTATAGACACCAGGTATCGTCTGTCCTTCGTCGGTAACCGTATCGTCATTGATTCTGATTTTGAGATTGGTATTAGGAACGGAGTCATCCGCATCCTCTTCAGGTTGTACCAGGACGCTTAATGTCCCTAAAGTCACTTTATCCTGGGCGAGATGCTTTAGACTCGTCGTGTCTAAAATACCATCTTTGATATTGACCTCACCTGTCTGTAGAGGGTCAATGCTCAAAATACCATTTAAAACATCACTCATATCACACCTTTAAGTAAAAAGTAATGTGGAAAAAGAAATAAAAGTACACCTTACACTCCTAATAAACAGGAGTGTAAGGGTACCATATACTACTGGGTATAACTATACTACTGACATATCGTTAAGGATGATTGGCTTTTAACCAAGCTTTCAATTCCTCTTCGGTCATTTCACTTGGATTAGGATTACCTTTAGGCGCCGTTACTCCGACATTAATCGGAGGTACATTAACGCTACCATTAATCGATACATTAATGCTGCCTGCGAACATCGGAATACCAATGCTCATTTTCTCATCACTATAAATGACTTTCGCTTCTGCTGTACCTTGTAATTGAGTATAAACGACTTTTAACAAGAGAGGCGAAATACCAATCGCTCCTCCTATCTCTTTTAAGAGCTGTTTCTCGTCTTCTTTAGAGAGTTCATGTTTATTACCTTTTTCTACCAATGCCTGAGCAGGATTATAGATATAAACACTGTCTTGGTAATTAGCCGCAGCAGTATAATTTCTACTATTGATGTCTTTACGTTTCTTATATACATTAAGCAAGTAAGCGATATCGGCTACATGGAACGTATACATAAACGGTTTATCATTACAAAGGAAATCAAACCAACCTACAGGAGAGACAATACGAGTAGAGAAGGTATTGTTCATCATACGACACGCAATATCAAATGCGTTTTTAGGTGGCCTATACATCAAAGGAACGTCTACTGGGTAACACATAACCCCATTGACATCAACAGGAGTACTACCTACTTCCATTTTGTCCATTAAAGCATAAGTATTACTGTCTTCATAACCTTCTACCATTTCCCACTGTTTCGCATCTTTCCAATCATGAGAGCCGGTTTTCAGCTTAGTCGGGATGATTAACTCAAAAGGCTCCCAAATACGACGAGCGATAAACGCTGTAGATGTAACGACTGGGTTTTTCAACTCAATAGCGGTCGTTAAATCTGTATCATAGGCACCTGCATCAGCATAACTGTTTAATTGCCTATTGTGTTTTTTTAAATAGTCAAAACGAATAGCGGGTTTACCTTCTTTAGCTACGGTATACTCACCAATGATGTTTCGATTACGAATATTCACATCATCCGTCTTGGCTGCTATATTGCCAAACATAACAGTATGGCGAGACGCGAATACATCATAGGCATGTATATCTTCTTGCTCATAATAAGCAGGTAATGCTACCGATACATGTCCTACGTTAATATTTAATCCCGATGTTTGCCCTGCTATAATAGCGGCAGGGAACTGGTTCATATCAGGAGTCAAGTTCTTATCAACAAGTCCGCCTTCTGAGATTGGGCTACGGGCATACCTAGTCCAAGAAGGATGACCAGATAAACTCGCGTTACTAGGAGTGTAATTGAGATAGTCGTAATAAGACATACCACCATAAGTCGAGGAAACCATATAAGAATAACCATCCAGGTATTGCCGGGTCTGCGCTTTTACAGACTCGTGCACTTTACCTTCATCGTACCATGAGAAAGAGGATAAGAACACTTTATTCAAATCAGATACTCCTAAAGCCTTCTCAATTTGTGCTTTGGATTGATTCCATTTACTTTGCATGAAAATAAAACTCAGGAAATAGGAAGCTGTAGTCGTGAGGGCTTCTCTATTGGGTTTCACTTGCATCAAAGACTGACCTGCTTTCATGTGTCGGTAATAATTACTCATGTAAGCGTTGCTAACAAAGTTATGTTTAGCAGGATAATTAACACTATAAGTATCTTGCAAACCATTGGCGATACTATTATTAAGGTTATCGGTAGTGATAGTCCAATAACGAGGCTGCGCGTTATCCCCACTTGGTAACCAACTAGCCGTAGTGAGAGCATAACGACCTACATTCGGAGAGGGATAAGAATCCGACACGATATCCGCCTCTAAATAGCTATTGGAAAGAGTATGTGACTGCAAGTTTACCGTAGAGCGAACATGGTAGTACTTATGGTCAATGAAGTGCTGTTTTTGATTCACATGGGGGATGAGTTGCCCTTCACGTGAAATAGAGGCTTTCACTGTATCCGCAGGTTTTACAATCATTGAGAAACCCGTACTGTCCACATAAGGCTTATGCCCTGTTTTCAATTTCAAAGGGGCATTATCACGAATGAAAGGTAAAGCTTTGGTTAAGTCTTTTTCTTTCATGTGGAAACGGAAGTCATAGCCTATCCAGTTTTTAATACGATAATGTTTTTCACTATTTAGCTGTTTCCCCTGCACCAGTATGGAAAGAGCCGGTAAAGCTTCGCTACCATCATGCTGCCAGAGATAATTTTCAAAGTGACGCCCGCCACGAATTTTATCTAAGGTATCGCTCGAAACCAATCGATTATTAAAGAAGTAATCGACTTTATCTTTAGTCGTTATATTAGGATTACTGATGTAATATTTACCATCCGTGTCAATTAGACCATAAATCGATTCATCCCTAAAGTAAGCTTGGCCTTTATAGTAAGGATGTTTCGTATCTTCAGCGTCTACAGGTGTATAAGGAAGACGAGGGCCCATGTACCCATTACTATTATTATCAGAATAATAAGTCCAGTTGTTAGCATCTTTTCGCTTACCTGACCAGACTTCAGTCAAATATCTAGCCGCCTTCTCTAAGTAAGCATAGTTACTAACATAGTCATTAATCGTATCCATGCCATCATCGGCTATCATGCGAGCGGGTACTGGCAAATGGCCTTGGGCCAATTCCTTATTATGTCTTTGCATCAAAAGGTGTGAAGGTTTATTATACGCATTAAAACCATTATTGGTCGTCCAACGATAGATATATTTACTACCTGGATAATTTTCCAACAATCCTTCTATATTACCAACTTCACCTTCGGTTAAAACACGTATATTAAACGTATAATGATGGCTGTTAGACGGAGGGGTATAAATGTGGTCTAAGTCAAATCGTTCAGTCATGTAAAATGGTACAAACTGACGAGTATACATTCTCTTAAATGCTTTTTCTGCATCTTCTTTAGTTTTCGCAATCGCAGTAATGTCAAAGGTATTCGGTTGGTATTCGACAGAGACACGACCTTGAATAAAAGTAGTTTCAGGATTGCGTACGTTATAATCGCTACCACCTATAAAGGCATTTCGGGTATAGACTTCTTTCATACCTTCAGTATCGACTACGTTACCTACAGCACCCTCTGGTTTATTAAAATGCCAACCACTACCTGCATCTGCACGAGTCAATATAGATTGGCTACCTGACTCTACTGTGCTATACATGGTCGCATTGCGATTGACTACATTGGTAGAGAAGTAAACCAATTCAAATGGCAATACATGTCCTTTACCCACCCATTCTCCGTCTTCTAGAGGGAAACTAGCAGGTAATTCAGATTCCTCATACGGCAAGGCTAACTCAATCGTACGACCAGTATGCCCATATCGGCCTGTGAAGTTAAACTGCTCACGATAGCTCGGTACGTCTTTATCCAATACTTGGTTATCCAATAAGGGTACATCTACCGTGGGAGTATAAGTAGGATGATATTTCCCACCTAGTTCCAAATCACTACCTTTATAGACATAAGGTAAGGCAGTTTGAGGGGCATCAATATACTTATCAAAGTTCTCCATGGACAAAGCTTTATACTCACGCTTCTCTTTACCTCCTTCTTCCGTAATGGTTTCCCCTTCATGAAAGCCTGATTTATCCGCTAATTTAGCCAATAAGTCTTGCCGTACTGTATCCGTATTACGAGTGGAAAGTAAAGTATCTAAAGAGGCTTTCTCTTTATCATTGACGGGTAAGATACGAGATAATTGTAAACCCGTACCAAACTTAGCGGGTAAGAAAGCAATGAACTTATCATCGTGATAAAGTTCCTTGGCATCGATACCATTAATCAGTTTATAAGGAAGAGAGATTTTACCTTCTACGAATTGATTATTCTCAGGTACTTCCCAAGTCATCAAACCATCGTTTTGAGTATTCGGTTCTAAATAGAAGTTCAAATGAGGGCGAGCGTAATTCGTGAGGGTTTCTACCACTTCATCATTGGAACTTATCCCTAATTGAATACCCCAATATGGTTTATCCCAAGTCATATCTTTTAACTTGAAATCGGCTTTATCACTAAAGGGCTCAGTCAGTGCTTTGCCAGAGACATCTGTATAAATAGAGCGAGCCAGTATGTGTAAACGACCATGGGAGTATAAAGGATAACTATCAGCTATACTACTGTATCTATGAGCATAAGTCTCCAAAATCAAATTGTTCATGGGAGACATCACGGCATTAGCCGTCGCTTTATATACGGTGGCCGGAGGCACGTTAGCAAAGGTGCCTTTTAAACGCGGCAGTAATGCTAACTCTATATCACCTGTGACTGGTCCGGGTACCGCTAAACCAATGTCGTAAGAAGAATTTATAGTTACAGAAGGTACGGAGTATGGTACGATTTCATTTTCCAATTTCATCCGTACATAATCACTATTGTTCTTTAAAGATGAACTTAATGCTCTTTCTGTATCGGTAGCGGTTGATAAGAACATATCCGCTATATTAACTTTACTCCAGTGGATGTAAAGCGATACATTATTCGGATTAAATTTAAAATATGTTTTAAACTTATCATAGTCCTGTAAGGGATTCCACGCATTCACGCCGAAGTAATCTAACAATGGATTGAATTTCTCTTTCAAGTAGTCGGTGTTAAACGCATCATCCTCGGTACCTGTATAGGTATCTTTATTAATACCCACATTTAAACTTAATTCACCTAACTGAGTACTAAATTCACCTATAGTGAGCCAAGGTAGAGTGGCCACTAATCCGACGACATTAGCCCCGCCAAATACACGGGCTTTCAGTACGCCATTCTTACCAAATTGAGAATCACCATTAGTGTAAATAGACGAAGTATAAATATTAGAATTTCCACCAGAGACGACTTCGTACCCCGTACGCCAACCACCTAAAGGTAAGAAAATCGGTAAGCCTTGACTAGGAGAGGTCATAGCGGGATGAATATTGTAATAACTAATACCGTTTGAATCCGTATGGTAACTCGTATCCGAGAGGTCCTGCGTCATTAAGCCCGTAACACGACCATCTGCTATATGACGACCATTTGCATTATCATCAAAAGCTAAATTAAACCGATTACTAAAACGGGTATTTTGTTCCGTATTTGCATAAGACGGCCGGTAATACTTCAGATGGCTAAACCGATAAGACACCATAGCTCTCTGCCGCAATGTCTTAGCATCTGCGTAAAGATAATTAGGAATGTCTCTTGACTCGGTACCCAATGTCCAATAAGTAACAGACATGACTGTACTCCTATGTTTGTGTTTTATTCATGAATAAAAAAGAGAATCGATTAAAAGAGTATAGCCGGCAGTATTAAAGTAATATAAACAATATAAACGCATATAGTCCTAAATACAATATACTCTAAAATCAGATAATCTCCCGCTTAGGATTACTGTATTTTACAAGCTATTTAGAGCCAACATGAACTTAGTCACCTCTTGCTGATAAGTATATTGGCTCTCTTGTGATAGTGCCGAATAAAAGTGTTTGGGATAAGTGAATATTTCACTAAGATTAGGTTGTACTAAGTCATCGTCTTCCGTCCAATGATTAACGATATCCAGCCAAATCGAATCTTTACCGTTATCGTGTTTATCGACTAAGTCTAATACTTCTGCTTCTGTTTTTAAACAAGAGAGTAAATAAGGCAAAGTCAAGTGAGTGACAGAAGTATAAATATTGACAAACTCACCTTTACGTCTATCCTCAATAACATTGGTTTGGTATACTCTTGTCATCTCTGTCAATGTACGACGTTTAGGCTGTAAAGTATGTAAATAGTAAAAGCCTTTAGGGGTGAGTAGTTTCTCGTAGAAACGAATTAAAGTAGATACCTTTACACAGGTATGGGGAAGGAGGGTGAAACGAATGATAGAGGTAGACCGTTTCCAGTCGGATTCATCTAACGCCATTAGTGAGTTCGTCCAAATCGGAATAATAGGGGCATTAACCAAATATAAATCATCACCTTGTTCGGTCTTTTCATGTCGTTTTAACGACTCAAGTAAATCTTGTAAAGTAAGGGCCATTTATTTAACTCCTATAGTAAAAGAATAATAGAAAAATAAGTCAGATAGTCCAAAAAATCCAAACATAGAGATTTGAGACGGCTAAAAATACCCCTACCCCATCCGCTCCTATTACAGAGGGACAGGGTAGGGGATAAGATTTAGAGATTATCCATTTCGTTTATTTAGACTCTAACGATATGGTAAAATGAGTATAAGCTATTTAGACATTAAAGAGGACAGCAGTGGTGGATTCCACGTAGTTTTGAACATCTTCAAAATCAGATAAAGTAATGGTTTCAGTATAACGGCCACCTAAGAGATCGAATTGCAAATGAACCAAGAGTTGATTTACAGGATTACGATCTTTATCCAAGCCAGGCTGGGTCTCCATATGGACACCTGCGCGTTGCACATTACCGTATTGGTGACCATTAATGGTTAATGTACCGACAGACTGGTCATCGTTGGAAAATGAAAAGAAGAAGTGTGCTTTAATGCTATCTGTATCATGATTAGCTTGCACATCAATCTTTACATCAGTAGATGACTCGGCCAGGCCTTCCAGTAAAGCAATAATACTGGATTGGTCTTTAGAAAGCAATTTAGTCATGAGTAGTCTCCTCATTAGCCGCTACTTCTACTGCTTTCACCTCAGTCGCCTCTTTCACTTCAGTAAAAGGTACAGGGGCATTATCACGAATGGCTTTGACTTGATTGGTGAATTCCTCTACAGTCATGCCAGGGCCTTCTTGGTATACAGGAGTTTCACCATCAAACTCGCAGGCACCAGTAGTGAGTTTATCAAGAATAGCTTTCCAAGCTTGTTCCAGTTCATCCTTAGACTGGCAAAGCACTTGAATGGTGTAGGAAAAGAAAGCCATAGCATCATCATGTTGCCAGATGATGTGTGCCGCAAATTGAGGTTCTTCCCCTTCTTGTACGGTTTCAGCGGGTTGCTCATGGTACACTTTAGAGAGCACATTAATACCCAAAGCTGATTGCAGTACGACCTGGGTGTCACTGACGTGTTTGACGGCGCTGTCTGCTACTTTAACAATACGGGCCACCAGGTCAGGATTAAAGGGTACATCGATAGATTGACGAATCATGATTAAAGTCCTTCTATAAAAGAGTCAAAAATAAAAGAAAGAGAAATGAGTATATCATCCATATACCCACCTACTCAATAGGGATGAAGTGAGTTATATTAACTTTTACGAGAGAAAGGTAACTCTATACCTTGACCCATTAATTTAGAGGTATATAAGGGACCTTTTTGGGTACCATTGAGCAAATCATTTTCAAAATAACCAAAGATAGCTGTTGTTGTTAAATAGTTATCCTCGACCATAGACTGATAACGTAATTGCTCGTAGTGCTCTACCTTCAATACGATACCTCGCATTTCATTAACTTGATTGTCTACGGTTAAATAAAGTACTCGTATAAACATACCTGGTAAAATAGCATCAGGATAACTATTCTCCCATAACCAAGATAGGTAAGCGCCTGTCCGTCCGGCTATCTTACTACGTTCAGCAAAGTTATTAGCCGTAATACGGTTATCAGACATAGGTGAGAAGGTTACGCCATCTGTAGGCGTGATTTGGGTAATCTCATTCATGATTTTGTCTTTTTGGTATTTGACTTTATTTTGCTGTGGTTTGGTCTCATCCCAAGACATGACGGTCTCGGCATTCATGAAACGTAAACCTGTACCTTCATTCATGGTCTTCTCTTTAACAGGGTTAGCGTAATTTCCCTTAGCAGTGGCTAAGATAGTATACTGATTCTTCCCTGTTTGTCTATAAGTCTTCTCTATACCCGGATACTTCTTCTCAGGAATAGAAATTAATGTAATCACTCTGTCTGACTGGGACATCCTATCAATATCAAACGTAGGATAAATAAACCAATGGTTATCTTGGATGTATTGCGATAATCCATTATTATAAATACCACAGATGAGTTTCTGAAAAGTATCTGGTATATCATACAGCATCGTCCCATGGGGAACGACCATTTGCTCTAATATCTCTTGGTTATCTGCTTTAGCCATATCCACGCCTAAGATACGCTGTGATTCATCGGACTTGATTTTAGCTATCTCTGATGTCAATAATGTCTTTAAGCAGTCTTCTGGTTTCTCTTGTCTGAATATCACTCCTGCTGAAGCCGTACGTAATGTATAGATGGACATTGGGATAAGCTGTAGATTAATCGTCACGACTTCTGTTAAATCTAACGTAGCCGTACCTGTGCCGTTCATATCAGGAGAGGAAACACGAGGCTGCCCTGCATCTACCACTACTGCTTTATAACGGAAGGATTTAGGAGGCCCTCCTTTAATCATATTTAAAGGAATACTGTTTAAAGTGACCTCTAAATTGAGCTTATTCGGGTAGAATATATCTGCGTAAGTACCTATCGGAATCGCTACCTCTAAATTGATTTCATCCGTATAGTTATTCGTATAGTCTCTATTGGTATTAACAGAAAGTACACGTACGGGTAAGATGGTCATATTAGCATCCATGAGGTGTATATAAGCTTCCCATCGTCTCCGATTGTACGTATAAGGTCCATTTAGAACCTGTACAATTTCGTTATGCAAAGGAGAGAGTTCTATTGTCATGATTGTTTATCTCCATTTAAAGCGTTTATTATTTTGGAATTGAGTAATGATATTAGAATGTGGTCCATCAACCGAGTCTGGTTCTGGTTCATCTTCTTGTACATTACCCATGTCTTGATTGAGTTTAGAGTAATCAATGTCCTTAGCATATTTACTCTTATTAAAATCAGGATACAAACCTACGTCCTTTTTAAAGATAGTGTTAATATCACGTACCGTACCAGATTCATCCATGGTTCTTTGTAAAGCTGAAGTAGAAAGTTCGGTTAAGTAATGTCGTTGTGCATATTTATAGACTTTACCCGCAAACTCAGCCATGATTTTGAAATCATCTATAGGGATATCTGTAATATTCAAAGAGCGTGACGCAAATACTTTCCAGGCTTCTAAATGAGCGACGATAATATCGTATATATGTTTCGTGTCTTTCGTATTCACAATGGCGATATTGACACCTTTAGCAAATAGCTCAAGCATTTTAGAAATCGGTAAATAACGAGTCACCATTTCGTTTAAGAGCTGCTTATTTAAATCATCGTCATACGTACAAGGCACACCTATATAGCGTACCTCATAATCAGGTAAGGATTGGATATAGTTAGTGCGGCAGAGAAACAGGGTGTGGAATAATTGATACCCAGGTGTTTCCTCTATACGAGTAAAGAAAAGAGGTGATAGTTGTTCTTCTTTCTCTCTTAGTGCTTGTAATGCCGGCGGTAAAGCATAATTAGACATAAATATCCCTTCTGTATATTAATCTGAAATATAAATCACCTAATGCTACTATGCGCCATAAATCCCTCTACTCCTAATGAAAGGAGTAGAGGGTAATATGGTAAAATGTAATCTATTAATATTTAGCTTACATAAGGAGCTAAACTTTCTTTAATCTTCTCAGTAGAGGGAAGAATATTCGTCTCTACGTTATAGAAACTACCTAACCATACAGCAGGATAGGTAGTGCCGCTTGATAGTCTGAAGTACTTCACAAAGATATCTGTATTTTGAGACGTCGGATTATCAATGATGACTTTAGCAGTATGTTTGCTATAGAAGTCAAAACACTTATTATTACCGACTATCTTCAATTCCCTATCCCAAGTACGTCCATCATCGGCGATACTACCTTCAAAGAAGATGGAAATAGAAGGCGTATCTCGAGTAGATAAGAACAAGGTATAGTCTTTCGTCTTACGAGAGGAAATACCCGGAATCGCTTGGTCTATATTCTTACCACCTGTATCTAAAGCACAGTTATGTAGCTCAATAAAACCATCACTATTATAGTCTAATCGACCCAAGTATGGTGTCATGCTGTACTGTGCAGTATTGAAAGTATAACACATTTCAGGGATTTGATTCATAATGGTAAGTCCCCAGAAACGCATGGTGCCTTTACGAGTAATAGAAAGAGCATTCATGCGTAAGAGGTTATTACCGCTGCCCCAAATCTCTACACCTCTGAATACCAACTTCGTATTGAGCTGGCGCATGGCTATGCGTTTGAACTTAGACTGCATAGGTGGGTCAGTAATGGCGGCACTCTGTGGACCATAGGGAAGGATATCCACAATGCCACCACGTAGTTCTACCATTGTCTTATCTCCGAAACTGCCCCCGTGCGGTAAGGAAATGTAATGTGTCTGGCCTTCTTTTAATCGTATTTCACGTTTAGTATTCGGCATTCCTAAGCTTAAAGCATAACCTAATGATTTATACGGTTTCGCTTCTGTGCCGGCTTCAGGGTCATCGTCATTGTCTTTGCCATTTATAGCGTCGACGTGTACGACGGCGTATTTCTTATCAGACTGGTCACCTACATACAGGCCATCATCTAGAAGCTGTACGGTGTTGTCCTTTACCTTAGAGATAGGAATGTAGATGTTACGTATCTTATTGGTTTTCGGATCACGTAAATCCACGATTTTACCAAACTTAGCGTTGACTTCGACTTTATTATACAGTTCAGTCTTAGGGTAAGTACCGACTTGGACAGCAGTGACTCTATGCGGGTTATTGAAGTCCTTTAAGTGATTTGTTAAAGCCGATAGGTCAGGAACACCAGGAGTAAAGGCTTTGAGTAAATCATCTACTTCTTTTTTCGTATAGTGATTCTTTAAAAGATTACGAATTTCTTCTTCTGTTAAACCACCTAACTGTTTAATTGTCGTCTTATGCGGATTATTCGTATCTTTGATATGACGACTTAAACCATCTTCTACTGCTTGTACCTTCTGTATTGCCTGATTTAGTAATTTCTCTAAATCCGACTTGACTTTATCAATCTTAGTATCCGTAGTCGTTTTATCATAAGCGCCTACTTGTTCTGCTGTCGTGCGGTGGGGATTATCGTAGTCACGTAAGTGTTTACGTAACTCGTCTAAAGCCCCATTATCGCCACCGGTCAATTTAATCTTAGCGATTTCATCATCGATATACTTATAGATATTAGCCCAATTCTGCCAATCCCCACTAATGATGGCTTGACGAATACGCTCTAATGCCGTCGTAATATATTCAAAGCCATAAATATCACCAATGGAGTGTAAATGAGGCGCAGGCGGGTAAGCATGTGGCTTATTCAGAATCTTATCAAAGTGAATAGGTCTATTGTCCAAATCCAAAGCTTCAATCTGTTTGGCTACGACATCCGCATTATTAGCAAAAGGTCCACCTACTGTCTGATAGGAAAGGGAGACGTTCTTCCCTATCTTTTCATTAGTAATGACAATGATAGACGCAATCTCTTTACCTGTGTAGGTGGATGCAAACTCATGAAAGTCAGCAGGGTACCAATCTACACCACGGGTAAGATAAGTATTTGTCGTAGGGTCTTTAATCTGCATAGACTCTACGTAGTAAGGGGAGCAGTAAGGAGCAATGACCCTACGCTTACGGTTCAATAGTAAGATGCGGTCTTCTTTAGCGATATAGTTATCAGGAGAAGCACCAGTCGCATCAAACTCATACCGTATCACTTGTGTTACAGGCATGGGTGTATCACTTTCTTAAATGTAATTGAAATAAAAAAAGAGGGTAATCTATTTAAGCACCGTTAAACTTAGCGGTCGTAGCGAGTACTTGGATAAAGTAAGTACTACCACCATCACTGGTGGTTACTTTCACTAATTTACGTCCTGGTTTAGAGGCTGATAGGTCAGCTAAGTAATGAAATGCTTGTGTAAAGTTGAAGATATGGGTTTCATATCCAATCAAACTCGATTTAGCAGGCATGCTGGTGGTGACATCAATAGTGACTTCAATCGCTCTACCAGCAGGTGCATTGATGAAAGTGAGTTGTGGTACTTTATCAATACTCACTTTAAAGTAAGTATATCGTGCTAAATCTAAAGTGTAGCTATTTTGATTAGCTGGTAAATTTTGAATAGTCTGCGCGGCGCTACCTCCACTGATGCCTGATAGAGCGTTATTAATTTTCTCATCAATACCGGCATTTACACTTTTCACTACGTCTACAATAAACTGTTCAGGTGTTTTACCATTTATTTTAGCTGTATCGGCCGCTTTACCTTGCAATACGAAAGCTGCTAATTGCTGGGTCGTGCGCCCGCCTAACTTATCTGAATCCGCTGCTTTGTCATTAACCCCTAATTTACCAGCAAGCTTCTGGTCCATCTGTTGTTTGGTATAAAAGGATAAAGACTGAATCAATGGGTCTAAGAAGTCACGATTAGCCGCTAGATTTTTGAAATGCTGATAAGTGAGTAAGTTGTTCAAAGACGCTGGAGTCAAGTAGTATTCATCCGACTCACTATTATTGACATTTAAAGGTAGAGTGGTTAAGTTTCGTACTTTATCCAAACCCAACTGCTTTTTAGTAGCATTAATAGAAGGAGGGGTATTACCACCATTGCCACCACCACTTCTTTCTGGTAACTTACGGATGGTTTCTTCTAATGCTTTTAAAGCGTCAATGACGTGTCCTGGTCCATGTATGTCTACGACATTAAAGTCATGGACGATGACAGGGAACTTAACAGGATACTGTACCACTTGTTCCCAAGTAGTCACAGGAGGATTATGAATACGGTCACCTAGAAGCTCGGTGATTTTATTCATGTCTATTGTCCAATCGCCACCTAGTGTTTGGTAGTCTATTACGACTATACCGGTTAAATTACGATTGGTGAAAGTAATGCTACCGTATACAGGTTTAGCCAGGCTATGGGAGGCTTCCCAAAAGTAATGACTGTATACCCAGTCTTTACCCCTTTGCAGTACGCGTAAAGAACCATCGGGATTACGGAAACTCAATACCAATGAGTCGATGAAATACGGAGCTAAGCGGGGGACGATTATCTGAAAATCCTGGCTATTACGACCAGTGAGGACGTGTTCCTCCCCGGTTATTTTATTCGCTGCCAGCTCTCCAGTGACGTCAAACGCATAGCGTTTAATCGTGGTAGGCATAAAAGCACTCCTATCAGTAGGATGGATGAAATCGTAAATACATAAAGTCTTTCTGTTATCTTTTTAAGTCATAATAGGATAAATAGAAAGACTCGGTAAACCATACGATTTTTCCTAATCATAAGCAGGCAAACAGAATAAAAGAGAGTAATGGCTTTTTATTAGAAATTCAAGGTAAATGAAAGTAAAGGTAGCAGTAATATGTATACAGTACATGAAGCATTTGGTAAAGCCATTAATGGTAATGGTACGTGGGAGAAATTAGACTTAGATAACGTGCAATGCGGTAGTTTGTTTAATACCTACACGCACATCGTTGTTAATTTCAAAGACAGCTTTAGAAAAGATAGATTATTCAGTTTGAATTTGAATGACCACTTTAGGCTTTTTAGTGGGTTCAAAGGTACTTTTAGGGAATGGTTAGATAGCTTAGGTAATAAAAGCTTACCTTTACAGGATGGAAAATACATTATCCAAAGAGGTAAAGTACAGTGGGACGACGCCGTGAGGGCGGGCTTTAAAATGTATCCCATTGGCGATACGGCGTCTATTGATGCGGATATCCCTTTACGAAGTCGTAGTAACATACTCTTAAAGAAAAGAGAGTTACTAGAAGAAACGAATACGAATAAAAGATTGGCCTTTTATAAAGGCATGGGTGATAAATGTCTAATATCGGTAGGTGGGTATTTCCACATGACTGACTATGATGATAAAGGGTTATACATCGTAGACGGAATGAAAACGATATTAGCACATCGAGCTTATACCCCCATGATAGGGATTACGTCTTTTGATAAAGTCGGTAAATTAAAGTATATTCAGATTACTGAAAAGATGATATACGCCGGTAAAGAGAGTAGGCTATATGAAAGAGCCTTTATTAAACTACCGGAGAGTATAGAAGGTAAGAGCCTGATGGTAAGTATAGGTGGTTACTTACATATCCTAGACTGGATGACGGTGAGGGCTAATGGTATTAATGTCATTAGTATCGACTTTAAGAACATGCCTTTGTTTGACCGCATATACGAGAGCATGCAATATTTGGATTTTGATAGGCACTTACAACCCACCCATGGTTCGGATAAACAGCACCTAGACCCTGAAGAGATTATGAGTGATGTGTTTTTGAAACGCTATTTGACCATGAGTCAGTCTTTTATCGTATTAGTCGATACACCTGATTTATATATTCAAAGGCACCATGTCAGAAGTACCAAGTTACCTTATCAGTACATCTATCATGAGTTTCCTAATTATCCTTTATTTAACGGACACGGTAAAGTGAGTGAGTATTGGAGTATTTACGATGAAGGATTATGGGAAGTGAATGCTTTTGAGAACTATAAGCACAATCGTACATTCCACACGCATAAGTACGAAGAGGAGTATGCCGTAACGAGTAATCGATTGACTTGGCAAAGAACTGAGCATAGCCTAGCTTACCTATTAGAAATAGGTAAAGAGAGTGTAAAATATATAGCTAATAAAAAATAGAAAAAAAAAATAAGTAAACCCACCTATCCCTTTACTCTATATGAAGAGAAAGAGACAAGTGGGTTTCTAAAAGGTTATACTTCCATTTCTGCTAACGCATAAGAAATCACCTTATGGTCTATTATGGGAGATAATCCCAAATGTGCTCTATATTGATTCATGAGGGAATTCAAGGCGAGATTCCTCAGTAAAGTCTCGACCGGAACACCTGTCTCCTTTTCTTCATTATAGAGCTTATTTAGCTTCTCTTGTATGGTAGCCATACTTGATACTCCTAAAAAGACATTAAAAGACACCTGTAATTGCAGTTACAGATACTTAGTGTAAGAAGCATTTACACTATAGTCCTTTTAGTGATATATCAGTAGAAAAATTTAAAACATCATATTACCCCTCCTACTACCCGTAATAGGTAGTAGGAGGGGAGTATGACGTCATGTGTAACTATTTGCCATTCCAGGTAACGAATTTATAAATGCCCATACCAATTAGGCCATACCAGAAGTAATCACTGTACTTGTGCCAGAATGACCAGCCACCGAGTTCACTAATGATATAAATAATGGCACCGATACCTACGGCCACTTGAATGGCGGAAAGTAACATGTTGCCTTCTTCCTGTTGTTCGGGTTGATTGCTTTGTACTTGATTTTCTTGTTGCTCGTTCATGATTGATTTCCTTTATATTAGAGGTCATAAATAATACCCTCCTCTAGTTATAGAGGAGGGCGGTAAAGTGAATGTTTGATAGTTTATCTATTTAAGATTCTTTCTTATCTTCTTCAGGAAAGACCATGTCGTACAGAGACGACACAATCATACTGCCTAAGATACCGATGATGAGATGATTAATGAATTTCATTTTACTACCTCCTTTAAGGGTTTTGTGGGTGGACCTCTACATGAGGTATGATAGTGGTTAAGTTACCGCCACTACGTACGGTGTTGCCTGTGTCAGAGATAATTTTCTCATTCTGTTGCGGGCGTACAGTTAAACGGCTATTTGACGTACCTTTAGCGAAGTCAGACATGTTCACATCTAGCTTACCATAGAGGACGGTAATCTCACTACCATGTACACGTAGGTGATGAAAGGCGATAGCCGTCTCATATTGCTTCATAGATAACTTAGAGAGCCGACTCACCAATAAAGCAGCCATAGCGGCCTCTAGTGTGACTTTGTCATGACGGAAGTAATAGTTATAAGTCGATACTAAGTCCTGTAAGGAATCGAATAAATAAGACGACCCGTCCTGTCCCTCTACTTTAGCGGTAGCCACGATATGGAAAACGTCACGTTTGTAATCATCTTCCGTGTAATCGGTGGTATTGATATCTGCTACCGCTTTACCAATGAGGGTTTTATAAAGGGAAACGAGATTGTTTTCATAATAGTCCAAAGCGTATTCATAACGGAAAACAGATTTGACGTCGATTTCAGAAGTACCTGAAAGAATACGGCCAAATATACTCATGATTTAAATTTCCTTGTTAATAAAAAGATTAAACAAACAAATAGCCATAGTGACTACTACTGGCTATCTTGGAGGGCCTTCATTAAAGCATCAGGTAAACCCAATACCGGTAGCATGGATAAACCCTCTTTAGGTTTCAAATAGATTTCTCCATCTTTCACATAAGGATCGCATTTTGGAAAATGCTTACGAGCTGCACGCAAAGCCGAGATTAACCAAATACCACGGGGATTTCTCTTACTGTGTTTAGATAGCAACATCTTTTAACTCCAATTCAAAAAGATAGGTATACATATTAGCATGCATTAACCCCTTATTAACAGGGACAAGGTTAATCCGGTAACTACCTTCTCCTGTATACTTCATGTTGTCTAGATAGAACTTTTGAAAGATTACAGGTAGGATATACTGTATTAACCAACCGCCTAATAACTGCACACTATAGACCAAAGTCCTATCGACATACGGGTCTTCTGAATCTGTCATGTCCAATTCATGTAGGATACTGTCGCAATGATAATGGAATAAGTCCATTGCCATAGCACGAAAGTGCTCCTCTATGAGTTTGTCTGTAGGTTCCTTACCTAGACGGTTTACTTCCAACTGCAATATGTAAGGGATATGGAAAACCAGGTTATCTATAAATAAGCATAACTCGATTACCATATCCCAAGGCACCAAGTCTTTATAATACGACTGTTGCAGTATGGACACCGGGTCTTTAAAGTCGACAGATATGGTTGTTTTAAGTTCTGCCATAATTCACTCTTTAGTTTACCCTTTATTAAAGGCCTCTGAAGCGTGTTTAGTAGCCATTCTAAAGACAGATAGAGGGGTAGGTGCTTCGGGCGTTTCAGAAGCATATACGGCACTTCCTACGCGCTTTAAAACATACTTCTGGTTATTAATGATATCAGAGTACTCAATATCCAAAGTTGAATAGATATCTTTACATTCTTCTTTTACTGGATACATAAGCGTACCAGAAATGCGATACAGATTTCTTTCCATGTATTCTACATCACGAGTTTGTTTATTACCCAATGCTGATAGTACTTTGTTCTTGATAAGGCCTAATACAGTATCAGGGGTAACCTCGATTGATTTGGTTTTCGGGATATGGACTTCAAGGGAGAGAGAAATCGTTTCCACGATTAATTCCACATCATGAGCATTGGTCGCATTACGACGACCTAAACTATAAGTTTGTGGCACAATACCTGTCTGTTGGAACAATACTTTTAAAATAGTGTCCATTTCAGCAGTATCTACATTACGAATTTCAAGTGTAGGCATAATTGGATTTCCTTTTTAATAAAAGATTAATGATAAGAATGAGTGATAAAGAACAATATTAAAGAACGAGAAACGTCACTTATTGGACGTGAAAAGAAAGGGGTTTATAACCCATGGGGTAAGAGTCTTCGTACTTTTTGCTATTATGCATAAGGGTATGGAAGATACGTGTATCAGTCCAAGTAGGATAAGCTTCAACGTGCGCTTCTGTATTACCTTCACGCTTATAGACAAAAGTGACTTCTTGTTCACCATAGTGAGTGGTGATACGGTTATCAGGGAAATTGAAGTGTAATTTGATTTCGATATCCCTTAAAGTGTTTGGCGCATCATTAGGATGTCTAATGGCCACCAATTCTGCTTTACAGGAAGCGTAACTTGCAGATTCCATACTGCCGATGAAGAAGGAATGTAAGTAGTGCATGTATAAAGCCACGACTCGTTTTTGTAAGCCTTGCCCATTGGTATATATCATATCGGTATCCCGAGTAAATGAGTGAAAAGGGCGATGTGTCGGAAATACTTCCTGTAAGATAGTGAACAATTCAGAAACGGATATTCGTTTCTCTTGGGGTTTATCAATTATTTCCTTAGTAGCATTTTGAAGATAGTTACCAGGAGAAGGGTATTTTAAAATAAGCGTTTTCATAATGAGAGATATGTTTTAACTTCTTAGTTAGATATAGTTAAATAGAAAGAAACAATAGGACATGGAATTACCACACTGCAATCCTAATTACCAGTAAGTAATATATCATTGAGTATATTTAAAACATAGCAATATACTCACCCCTCCTACTCCCCGATAATAGAGAGTAGGAGGAGGAAAGTAATAATATTAATTTAATCTACTCTACGTCTCTAATAGAGCGTAATGTATTCGTTACCCATGGTAGCGGTAGTTTCTCTTGAGCTCTATAAGCTTGTTCAATTCCTTCGGTCATAATACGCTGCATATAGAGCAGTCCTTTTACGACGTATTCGAGGGTATTGACCACTTCTACTATAGTGGCTAATGTCAAATGAGCATGTGCATTTGCTTTAGCGATACGGGAAACGTCTTCTACATCAGGAGTCTGACTGTCTACATGAGCTAAAGAAGCGGTAAACTCTTCTAATGTTTCTTCCTTATATGCTCTCATGCTACCCATCTCATTACGGATACGGGAAATAATGGTTAGTAAACCATCAGCCTCACCTATACGCAATAATGACCAGTATTGTACATAGTCAATATTTTCGACTGGATGCGCTTCCTTAGTCGCTTGAAAATCATTAGGAGTAGTTTGCCAGAATTGGGTACCCGCTTCTAGCTTGTTATCCACTGCCCCTTCATTAGTATCGGCTAGGGCCGTAATCAAATAGACTCCTGCTTTTTTCTGTTCGATAATATCACTATAGTACTGTGCAAAATCAGAAGACTCCGTCGTCAAGAGCTTAGCGGCTTTATTCGTCGCGTCTTTTTGCATTTGATTGAGAATGACATCTTTCAGTATACGCAGTACAGGTAAGATATTCTTTTCAATATTATCCAAAGTACCTTCGATCTGTATATTCGCTAATTTAGCGAGTAGTTCCTGTCTGTTAATGTACGCTTTATTAATCAATGTATCCAATACTTGAGTTTGAGCAGTAGAGACGGCTTGTAAAGTCTCAGGATACATCACAGTGCTAGGCTGCGGAGTATATTGAGTCTCAGGTGCCATAACGCCTAAGGGATTCATAGACTCTAAAGCACAGCCAGTAATACCCATCTCTTTTAATCTATCATAAATGATTTTAGCTGCTCGTCTGTCAATAGACTCTGTACTAATCAAACCTTCTTTCATTTCCCCTAAAGCTTTATAATCCGCTTCAGTTTCATTAACACTGTCTTCAAATTTACCTGTTAAAATAGGAGAGGATTCTTCTAAAAGAGGAGACTGGCTAAAGTTAGATACGGCTGTCGTAATATCATTAGAGCCAGTACCTTGTATCTCACCATCATTCGAGTCGTTACCTGTGGTGGTATTATCATAACTCTCTAGTGAAATAGTACCTTCTTGGGCTTCTTTGGGAAGCAAATCTTTCATTAATTCATCTGTCCAGGACATGATCGTATTATCCTTTCGCACTATGACTAAATATTAGCCATTGACTTTCTGTAAAAGACGAGTCACCAATGGGTAAACCTCATTAATTTCAGATGGGTGAGTTTGAAGGAAAGTAGTGATTTCCCCCATTTTAGCGAATGCTTGGTTAGCATAATCCAAACCAGCGGTAGGCGCGTATACCGCAGCTGTCAAGCAGGGTACATTCTCTACTACAGGCTGTACTTTAGGATAAGCCGTATAGTAACGATAAGTGCAAATCGCCCGAATACTATCTAGAGTACAAGAAGTATCAAAGACGATATTCTCATTGATATCAGAGATGGTTTCTTTTACCAAAGGAAGAATTTCCTTATCCAAGAGAGTCAGCGTAATCCCTTCTGGGGTTTGCTCTAAGAGCGGAGTACACCCTGCGAGCTGAATTGCCAGAGCGTAACAGAAGGCTTCACGATAAAGGTCGCCTTGTGCTTCATCGGCAAAGAGGCGGGTAATGGAGGAAATAGTGTTTAACATAATAAATAGTCCTTATAAAAGGTAAATGAAGTTATTCAATTTCAGTAGGTAATTCTAAACCACGGGCCTGGGCTTTCAAACGCAATTCAGCACTACGGATAAACAAGTCATTAGACGCTAATTGCTCTAAATCACGAATGATGTTTTCTTGTTTATCGCGTCGAAGAATGGCCGTGTTAAATCTCTTACCTACTAAAGAGAGATAATGATTAACCACGCCATCACGTAAGACTCTGTCTTTAAATAGGTGTTCAAAGCTATTGATGGTGTCAATGGTCTCTTGAACGACTTGTGTATTTTGATTGGGGTCTTTCAAAAGAGTAACCAAATCATTACGCATGCGCTCTAAACGAGTCAATGGCTGGTCGTATACAGAAAGGTGACCATTAGAGGAATCATTACGGGTCAGAGAGGAGCCGACCATCAAACCGGTGTAGCCTGCCACCCCACCAAAGATATTCAGTAAACTTCCTGTTAAAACGATTCCTGCTATACTACCTGCCATGCCAATAATAGAAAGCACTTGAATCACATCGGCTGCTATAGTGACTTTATTTTGATTACGTCCTTGTTTAACAATGTCCATACCTAAAAGAGCGTAAGAGCGCATTAAACCATTCATTAAGTCTTTACCCGCACCCATACGCACGACGTATTGGTCTGCAGCGGCTTCAATCGTGTTAACATCATACTCACGAGTATTGATTTCACTATCATGAGTGATTAATCTTTCAGTCGTCAAAAACATACCGACCGCATTAGGAGACTGCATACTCGCTACCTTAACCGCATCGATGGGACGATTCCACTGACACAAAGAAGAGAATTCGCGAATAACGGTAACTTTATCTTTAAACGCCATATCGGAAATAGTCGTGTCCACAATACCGCGTAGGACATGATTAAAGGTACGAGACTCCGCTACATATTCATAACCCGTAAAGATATGTCCTACTTCATGTAAGATACTAGCGGATAAGTGTTCAGGATAAAGATAATGGTCATCTAACCAACTACCAATACCAATCCGAATCAAGTTTTCATTCTTAGCGAAGATACCAGATACTTTACCGGTTTTCAAATCTACTCCACCTGTGAAGTTTTCATCTTTTTTCAAATCCTTCATGAAAGCAATAGGGTCTTCAATAGTGTGTGTTTCCGCATTGATGCGTTTAGATAAAACAGCTTCTTGTGCTTTAATGTGATAAGAAAGCAATCGTGCAGTAGACTGTGCATTTAAAGTACAATCTAAACCAAAGATGTTATTTATACCCCCTGTGTATTCTAACATAAAGAACACCGTGATATTGGTATACTTCTTAATAATAGCCGACGCTTTAATACGAAACTCGTTAAAGTGCTTAGTCACGACTTCTTTTACGTCTGGTCTTTCTACTACTTGTAAAAAACGCTGGCACTGGTCGGAGACTAAATCTACTTTCATGGGTAGATTCGTACGAGAATTAATCTCTAAAGGTAACCAAGACTCCATATCAGGGAGTTTAATTAAATCCTCACGTGTCTGTCTTTGATATTCATTAATTAAGGCAGTCAGCTCTTTATGGCAATTAGGCTGCTGAAAGTCTAATGCTTCATTAGCCGGTACGTTACCAGGAATTTCAAACAGTGACATATATCGTCCTTTCTGTTTAATAGATATGAAAATGAAATAAAAAAAAAATAAAGAGAGTGAAGCCTGTATACCTTATTTATTTAAGGTATACAGGGGAATCATTGGATTGACCAATTATGTTACTGATAGACATCACCAATACCACCAAGCACCCATGCCAAAATAATTACCTATCCACTTGATGCAAAAGAGGATGATATTGATGATGACGGTGAAGGCGATAAAGACGATAGATACCAACATAACCACTTTAAAGAGTTTAAAACCGATGTTCTTTCTAAGCTTGGTTTTATACCAGAAAGTCTCTATTAAGAAAATGATTAAAGCCGTTAAGGTACCTAGAAAACCAATAGCAACACCTATGATTAATGCCAGTATGCCTAATGCATCTAGAAAACCAAACATATTAAATGCTCCTCTTTCAAAGATAAGGGAAAAAGAAAAGATAAAGTAAAGATACCGCTACCTACTACTAGATAACGGTATCTTCCTTAGTGATTACTGGAAGGCAGGGTAAGCGTCAATATCGTACATCTTGCTAATGAAGGGGTATTCTTTTTGCTCTTCCTCCGTAGCCTCTACAATGAGGCCGGTTTTGAGCGCTTCCCGCAGCTCTTCTTTATCAGCCTCAATGTCTTTGAGAAATTTCTCCCAGTAAGTTATCATGTTAAATGCATTACTCTCGCATTCTACGTCGATGTAACGAAGGTCCTGTGCCCAAATGGTAACAGCATTAGCAGTATCGAGGTTGTCATTAGTATCTACCAAACGAGAACCAAATACCAAGTTACCATTATGAGTGCCGGTTACTTCCAAGATAGCCACTTTCCCTTCTTCTACATCTTGCGCCATGGTATCCAAGAGTTTGTTTACATGGACACGTACTTCTTCTTCAGTATCGCCAGAGATTTCATTTGCTTCATGGCGTTGGAAATATACACCGGAATCAATATAAGACGCTTTAGCTTCTTTGAATACTTCATTATCGGAATCCAAATATGCAGTAGAAAGAACAATGTTCAGGGGAGTGGTGAAAGTGGCGTTGAATTTGATTTTCATAATACATGTCCTTTTAAAAAGGTAGGCGCTTAATAGGGCCAGGGTTAACAGAAAGTTTAGAGTAGATAACTTTATCTACACATTAGCAATATATATCTATAATTTTTTATAATGTAAATATTTATATAGAGGGATAATGATGAATAATCATTATCCCTCTCTTATTGCTTATTTAATACTTATACTACATTAAACTGTAGCTTTAGCATTTACGAATTTCAAGAGGTCATTATACCGTTTTACACAGTCACGGTATTCTGACCTATGATGAGGATAAACTGAACAAATCGTAATATTCTTCAGCCTATTTAACTCAACTTGAAGTTCGTTTAATGTCATCTTGTTGTAATCTGACATATCACTACTCCTATGTTAGAGTGGAAAATATGTCTAAATGGTAGAATCACCACCTAGACCCGTAAGAGTAGGAAGTCCGAATCCTGCTCTCTAGGTGGTGATGTATCATCATTTTTTTTTATTTTGAATATAACTCATTTACATACCCCTCCCTGCCATCCTTCGTGGGTGGTGGGGAGGGGTTATTTATGCTGTCATGTCTATTTAGCTGCGGATTATCTGATTTTATTTAGGCGTTACTCTTTAGTAATGGTATAGGTGACTTTATGGCTGATAAAAATATTAAAGCTGTCTTTAATGATGTCTGTAAGGATTTAAAGATAGACGTCGCTTTATCTAAACGAATAGAACATTATCGTATACAGTTTATCACTAAGAACATAGACCATAGCGCGTTCTTTGGTGGTAACTTAACTGGGGTGTATCCTATTCGTTTTCAAGATAGAGATAATGATAGGTGGTTTGAAGAGATATTGAAAGTAGATGAAAGTTTATTAACCGACAGGTGTCATGCTATCATTGACCCTGACTTTTATAAGACCGCCTCTAACGTCATGAATCTATCGATAGTCTGGTTAGCGCATCGCTTCTATAATGAGAAAAATCTATCCGAGAAAGTAAAGCAAGACACGATGGTCTCCTTATTTCAGATATTACAATACCCTGTGATGACTTCTCGTATTATGCGTCACTGGAAGTATCCTGCTGATAAAGGTATTGCTGAGGCGACTTTAGCAGCGATGAGTAATAAATATGCGATTAAGCGTAAAGGTAGCTGGAATGCAGTCCTACTAGAAAGAGCACAAGAGATAGCCAACATGAAAACCAGCATCCATAGACGTACAATTATGAATATGGAAGTGGACTTAGCAGAAACGGGACAGACGACAGCTTACTTAATCAATGATACGCGTAATAGACTGCGTAGTATGATTAAGAACATTTATGACCTTTATTTACAACAATTAGCTAAAGGTAATAAGATAATCGGTCAAGATAGTCACGTGACTTTAGAAGGGGAAGAGCATTTACGGGATATCAGTAAAGCCAATGAGAAGTATAGAAGATATTTGTTTGACATCATCCCTGAGAGGAATGCTTTTATTAAAGAGCAATTAGTAGCCATTATTGAGAGAAGTGTGAATAACCTCTCTCCTCGTGTATTTGAAAGTACATTGGAGTGGATGAGTACCCAATATAACCAAAGAGACGTAAAGATAGAGATAGATAGTGTATGTGAATTGATTATGACCCACGTATTAAGTTATCTAGGTGTCAATAAACAGCTCTTTAAACAAAGTAGTGACTTACCTACTTTTCTCACACACATGAAAGGTATTTACACCTCTTCTCGTACGAAAGAGCCAGCGATTCTAGAAATCAGAGATAAGTTAGAAAACATTGTTTATCAGGCTACAAGAGTCAAAACACCTAACGTAGTAACGGCTGCGCGTACAGGTATTTGGCTATACATTATACTGCGTGTATTTACGATGTCTTACTACTTAAATCAATAATACCGATATTAGGAATCAAAGACCATGTTTAAACATTTACTCGCTCGCACATTACGGCCTTTATTCAAAGGTTACAATATATTAAGAGGAGACCCTACGTATGAGAAAGCAAACCTAGGGACTGAGGAAATAGAGAGCTTACCGATTAATATCGTGAAGAAAGTCTGTAATGCCTGTGACCAAACAGAACAGGAATTAATGTGCTTTCATATTCGTAAACACTTATACGTAGCGCGTTACCGCTATCGCTTTATGGATACGTATTACATATTGTACGAAATCTATGGTGAAATGCCAATAGGTATGGATAAAGAAATACGTGAAATATACGTACAGAGTATCATGGTGCCTAGATTGTTGGCTTGGGTATTTACCGATACGGAGCAGTTAAATGCAGTTATTAGTTTCTTTTTGGATTTGAATATCGATAAGACATTAGAAATCATCAAAGAGAAAGAGACAAGAGAGAATAAGATTAAAGTAGACGAATAAATCAGTAGATTACTAAATTACACCATAAATCCCTCCCCTCCCTATAGACTAGGGTAGGGGAGGGGTAATATGTTTTAATATCTCTATTGCTTATACAGCAATCTGCTGCTGGGCCAGAGTATCGATGCCATGATGGTAACCGAACGGACGGTCTGCTACCAGAGCGTCAATATCTTTAACAAATGCTTGACGATGGTGCGGGTCAGCACCCTTCAAACTCATGCGGTCCATAATCATCTGCGCCATAGCGTCCACACCAGCACCCCACTGGGCCAAACCAGTCAAACTAATAGTCAAATCACGTTTGGAGTAACCATCAGTCATACTACGCTGTGACGTATTTTCAATAGAGTCTTTCGGGAAAATATTGGTCACGAGCCAAGACTGTACGACGTACTTATGTACGGGGTCAGGTTCAATGAACAGAGCAGTACAAGAGTATTGGTCAGGCAAGAGGTCTGTAATTTCCAAACCATTGATGGTGTTGATGGAAGCATAACCAGTGTCAGGGTCCATCATACCTAAACGAATCCAGTTATTGATAAAACGGAAAATACCAAGATTATACCGTTCGTGCATCTGGAACTGAAGATTTGGTTTACTGTATTGTACATTGGTAAAGAACTCATGTTCTTGCCCACCTTTACCGACTTTAACAGAATCGGTATCAATTTGCATGGTTTGCTGCAAACCGGTAATAGCTTGAGGCATGCGCTCAAAGAACTCACGGAAAGTCGCAATCCAGCGTTCCGCATTCGGCATCTTAGTGAAGATACGAGGTACCTCCATCAAGATACAGATGACATTGCGGGAGACATAAGGGTGGTTTGATACCCAGGTAGTCAGGTCAGGCGAATAACCCATTTGGGCGCCATATCGCAAGTCAGCGATAGGGGCTTGTACGCCTTTACTGATGGTACCTTCATCAAACACTTTATCAATACGGGCCATGTGTATTGTCCTTTTGATAAAATCATTAATTATTAATGAAAGAATGAATAAAAAGAAGCAGGTCACCCTAGGAGCAAGATTCCCTGCTTTAAACTTAAAAGATTAACCTATTAAGCCACGATATTGTTACCACTTAACGTGGCAGTATCGTTAGGCCACGATACTGTTATCGCTTTGTGGGAAATCTTCTTTACGGTAGCTCTCCAGTACCAGAGTCTGTACGGTACGCATGTTACCAGCGCCAATACGGATGGTCAGAGTCCAAGAGTAGCCACGTCTATCATCAGCCGCAGTAAAGGTGACTTCGGGAGCAATGATGAACATTTCGCCGAATTTACCATTAATCTGTTCTTTTACCCAATCTTCCACTGCACGTTTCAATTCCCCTTTAGTACGGTTATTACCGGAGAAGTATTTTTGTGCCATCAAACCAATAGTCTCACATTCGATACAGCAAAGAGCCGTCAGAATGGAGGTCAATACAGAAGTATCATTATCGTAGATAGTACGAGTGGCGGGGAAGTAGAACTGACGAGAAGAGATTTTCTCTACCCACAAGAGACCAGCAGCCCAGTCTTTGTTACGTACGGCAGCAGGTACCCACGGTACGTTAATGTCGGTCATGTCATCTACTAGGTTACGTGGTACACGGTCAAAGAGGAGTTCAGGTTTGAACTTACCATTACCACCTCCTGCAAATCGGCTAACCTTATTGGCCAAAGAGTACGTACACGGAACGTAATCCTGCCATTGGCTATTTTGGATTTTACCACTACGAGACACGATAGCAGCACGGAAAGCAGGGGTACCGAAGTAATCGGATTCAGGATAAGCTTTGACGTGTGAAAGCAGAGCAATACCCATGGATGACTCTTCTGCTGCCGTCAACTGTTTCTTACCTGCCTGGTGTGTGGAAAGTACCACCATGGTGTTTTTACGCAAACCAATAAACTTACCAAGCTCTTTTTTCACTTTCAAAGAGAAACCAGAATCCCAGAAGAAGGAACACGGATTGTCAATGAAATCTTGCCATGGAGAGTTGGGGTCAGAGAAGCCGCTGATTTCAGCAATCACGGCATCACCAAACTCTTCTTCTGTCATCGTACCATCACCGCCACCAGTGGCCATAATGACAGCGTTTTCAGTCAGACGTACACCACCAGTAGTAGAGGTAGACATACGGAAAGTCTGATACGGCTGGCCATTGGAGTTACATACACCAAAGAGGTTGACGAGGTAGTAGTCGGTATCTTTGACAGTCGGTACACGCAAATCATTACCTTCATAAGCAGCGGCTTTTTCAGCAGTGAAGATATCTTTCAAGAGTTTATCAATGTTCTCTTGGTATACATGCATACGGTTAAAAGGTCCGTATCGTACTACAGATGAGACACCGTTCAAATCACGGTAGTTATCCAGCAGGATATCGCCGATGTATTTAGTAGAGTCAGTAGACTCATCTACGAAACCAGGTTTCAGCACGACTTCAGTTTGCAGTTCAGCATAATTGGTCTCGACGATACGAGCAGTCGCATCCTCATTGACTTTACGCATGAACGAAATATAAGTCGGATATACACGCTGACTAATGAGGTTATCATTCACAGGCAATGCAGATACTCGAGTCGGTGACCACAGACGGATACCGTTGAGGTTACCTTTCTTACCGAAATGAGGCACTTCAAAGTCAAAGAGCGGAATCTTTTCAGACGTATTACCATTACCATCATCATAAGTACCAGGCTGTTTAGCACCCGTACCGAATTTGGTATTGACTTCAGTATTACCAGCATCAGGCTGAATGTGTTCGGCGATGTATTTCACCTGAGTGACTTGGATTTTATTACCCGTTGTTTTGGGGGCACCCAAGTTATCCAAGACCAAAGCGCCAGTAGAAGCATCGCGCTCATATTCATCTTGCTCTGATGTCAGTACGTCGGCATATAGACGTACGTTAGCAGGCGGAGGAGCGTCTTTAGGACGGATACGTTTTACCATGATGGTATTGGCGTTACCCAAGAACATCTTAGCAAACACAGTCACATGGTTAGCATACTCGCTGCGTAAGTCAAACGTTTTGGTACCGTAAGTCATATTGGCTGCTGCACCACTGACCAGCATCTGCTGGGTCGGTCCGTCTTCGGCCCACAAGAAACATAAGGGCAGGTGAATAGGGCGAGCGGGCAGCTCATAGACCTCGGGTTTAATCGAACGGTCATTCACACCGTAGGCATAAGTCATCGGTGCGGCGTTCACTGGAACATAATTTGACATGTTTCAAACTCCAGAGGGTTAATAAAAAGAAAAATGAAAATAAGATAAAAGAGAAAGAGAGAAATAAAGGGGAAGAAGAGAAGAAGAAATATAAAATCTTTACAATATGCTACGTTTGGATTTTATAGCCATCGGCTAGAGACATAATAGATATTAATAATAAAGACTATGTTTTCACCGTAGTAGACACTTTTCCTATACCCGTCCATCTTACCTCTACTTTTTATTCTTTCTATTTTACACTTACCTAACTAGATAGATTAAAAGGGTCTTACCCCAAAGCTTTGGAGTACACGGCATACTGCTTTTAGATACTACTGTAAACAGTAGCTATTTACTCATAGGAATTAGGAATTTTATTTTTGGAAACCTCTGTAAATCAGGGGTATTTAGAGTCTTTATTATTAATATTTTTTAACCTGATGAAACTAAAAGAAAGGGGCGAATGATGCCTGTATATTTAGACGCTTATGAGACTTCCATTGCAAGAGCGTATAAGCCGGATAGTATCCGTAAAGCTGTAGCTCAAGCATTTATCATGGATGAATTAGATACCTTACCTGATTCGCAAGGTATCTTTACTGTAGAAAAGGGGATAGACGTACCTCCGTTTATCCACCCTATCCAGTTTGCTGTACGGGGCGGCCAGAAACGAGTGGCTGTTGACTTACGTAGTTACATTAACAGCCAAGGAGAAGTCAGTGTCGTTAATAAAGCCGAGTATAATCTACAGATTAATCGTGCTATTTTGACTCACGTCTGGATAAACTATCCTAGAAAGTATTTTGCTAGCGTACAAGATACGACTTTACGCTTATTTGTAAAATGGATTAGTACTTCTGTAGCCCGTCGATTCAATTTGAATATGCAAGACATCATGATTATGGAAGTATGTCTAGCGGCTTACTATCTTTATTTGTTCAATGAAGATACTACTATTGATGAATTGGGTAAATTGAATCTGATTAATCGTATCAGTAAAGCATTAGGCTTTCCTGTACCCTTTGTAACAGGTTTATTGGAGAATGTAGATACACCTATCGACTCGGTAGAAGCTTTGACTATCTTTATCCGTTTTAAAACCGATAGTGTACGATTGAAGGATATGAATAGTGGTGTGTTATACACGATTATTAGTCGTAGCTGGTTTGGTCATAATGCAAGTGAAATATTGGCTTGCGCGCTAGAGCATATTCCTACCTTCTACGCTTTGGTCTATAGTGCCATTAGTGAGAATCTCTATCGTAAGACGGGTTTTGCACAGGCCGTAGAAGTCGTGATGAAGAAAGATAAACTCAACACCCAGCAAGGCATTAAAACACTGATGGATTTAAATAGTGATAGTGCCGGATATTAAAGAGGAGGATTATCGATTATGATAGACTTCTTGAGCTATTACGCGCAAAGTACATTGTGGAGTGCTCCTCGAGCAGATACACAGTACATCTTGGACATGGCGCGTATTACCCCCGTAGTAGGGGTATGGAATAAAGTAAGATACATGTTTCAAGTATTACCGCTGCCTGAAAAGAAGACTAAGTTTCATGTCTTCCAAATAGGACAGCTGCAACCTGAATTATTAGGATTGATGAGTCAATATCAAGGACGCTGGGTAAGGGCGGATGTAGGGTGTGAAATGCTCAATATGCTCATTACGCCCTATCTTGTTAATGGTATCATGTATCCTAGACATCGTATTTGGTATCAATGGACGGAAGACAAGAATTTACTATTTGCCTTTGCAGATGTACCTAAGTTGAAATACTCCTTAGAAGAAATGGAACCATATGTACGTGTCTATACAGGTAGTTGGTTCCATATCTTAAGAAAAGACAGACCTAAAGACATGATTAAGATTAAAGGTTTGACTATTAATAGTGAAAAAGATAGACAAGATATCTATAATTTCGCTATGCAGTATGCAAAGTCCCCTGGTCACGTCTTTACCTGGATTAATGGTATCTATACTTCACCTGTGGCTTTGAATAAATTGAAGATGGGTGACTTAGTAGAATACCTATACGACAGTACCGTGTATAAGAAAATTAAAGTACGGATTAAAGACTTAAATAGTTTTGACAGTATACGAGATAAGAAGAGGAAATATCTGATTACCTATGCAGGTATGATGGATAATCCGACGATTGATTATCACGATGATATTGATTACTATATTACAGCGACTAATGATAAAGACCCTGTACATGTACGAGGAGTATATTATCACAAGAACATGACCGATAGCGTACGTCAATTAACACATCGTGATTATAGTATCACTGTCCCTTATGTAGCAGGATTAATCAATGCTCATGCATTTATGAAAAAACAGGATATAGGTAATCAGTTCGTAGAGTTATTCGTCAGGCGCAGTGGTTTCATGCGGGGCATTCCTTTTGTCCATAATCGTATCCATGAGTTATATAAGTTAAGCTATGCCAATAAAGTCGCGGCTATGCTAGGGGTACGTAGTAATGTGAAAGTCTGGCGGGCTGATGAATTAGAGCAGAGTGCTTATACAGGCATTATGAGCCATGATGAACAACCGCGTGATAAAAAGCAAATCATGGATGCTTATGGGTATAATGCTTTAAGTGTGGTGCTGGGTAATACACCCGTTAAAAAGAGTGACTTTAGAACAGATGGCGGCATTGTAAGGGTAGAACTACCTGTACATTTGCAGTATGAAAGCTGCCACTTTGAGTACGATGAAGAAGGTAAGTTAATTGGTTACTATAATAGTCAGAATAACTGCGCTTATCCTATCCGTAATCAGAACTGCCATTTGGTCGAGAGTATGGCGGGTTTTGCTTCTGATTACTTTGGTGATGTATTCAATCCTGCTAATGGTACTAGTGTAGGTGCTCCTTATGATTATCGTTTATATCGATGTGAAAAGGGAAAAGAGTACCAAAATACACCCAGTAACTGGGAAGATATTACTGACTTAGCTTACCACCGAGTAGTCGATGGTAAACTTCAGTGGGTACAGGATATGAAAGATACGCACTCTACCTTACTGCGTATCAATAATAAGGTATTGGTAAGAGAGTTAAATGTAAAGATACATCAAGGTATCCTCACCTTCCCATTAGTGCAAAAAGCTGAAGTCAATGGACGTATTGTCGATTTGAAACCTATGGTACCGATGGGTCAATTAGACGTCTTCATGAATGGTTATAGTCTGGTAGAAGGAATTGACTACCTGGTAGACTTTCCTACTGTTGTAATTACGAGTAAGAAATACATACAAGGGGATGTGGAACAAGATATACAGAAAGTCATTATCCGTATGTCTAACTTCTGTAACCCTGATATGAGTAGACTGAAAGTAAAAGAAACAGGGTATATCTACGATGGACAGTTGAGTAATAATAAGGTATATAATATCTTCGATGATAAAGTACTACGTATTGTAGCCGCAGGAGGAGTATTCCACCGTAGTGAAGTAGGCTTATTTGAGAAGAAAAGTAAAGTCACTAAACCTTATTTACTTACGAAAGAAGGTTATCCATACCAGATTAGAGACATCATTGTACCATTGAGACAACAAGTCCCTAGTGATACACAGAAGCTAAGAGAAGTAAGTGAAGTAGTAGATGATAGTATATCGAACTACATGACTCAATTTCAAGAGAAGAAAGTCTTACCCCGACACCCTGCTATTAAAGAGATATATCCTTTATACTCTCCATTATTAAGCCGGATTATCTTTGATATTAAGTTAAAGAGCCATGTCTTTGATGAAGATAAGTTCTACGGCCGATACACTACGAATGACATTAGAGAGTGGTTAAAGCAATATGAACCGTTGATGAAGGTCGACCCTTTGTTTAATGATGAGAGTATTGATTTGGAATATGTGATTATTCATCCTCATATTCTCAATAACAATATTGCATTGACGATATACGAATATCGATTAGTTTCTCGCATAGTCGATTTGATTGCTCCTGGTAAAGTCAGCTTAAGTCATTACTTACGCAGCATACCCGTGCAGCATGGACCTTAAAGAACAATAGAGAAAAAAAAAATAAAACATACTAATCCCTCCTACTACCTATTACGGGTAGTAGGAGGGAGTATGATGTAATACAAGATACACTACTTAGTTTTTAAGCTGCTGGTACTTCATGAATGAATCTACTTCTTCCATAAAGGGGACAGAAATAGTCGCCATGTGCTCATGTCCTTTAGTCACGGTAGAATTCGTAGGCCAGGTCTCCAATAGTTCACTAGCGTACATGTGTACTACCTTATCCCGCATACAGGCATGCGCCATATTCGACATCGCACGAGCTTGTAAGTGTACTTCGTATTTCAAATCCAAATCAGTCCATTCTCCACCACACTTTATATCAATCGTATCCGTAATGAAAGAAGTCAACTGATACACTAAGTCTTGTAGTTTAGCGACGATATTGACTCTTTCACCAAAATACTCTTTAGAGGTGATTAAAAAGTATCCTCGTTTGAGACCATTACACTCTTTCTCAATAGAAGCCTGTTTCAAAGTAAGTGGATACTCTACGAAGGCCCTTTTATCATTCTTACTTTCTTTCTCTACGAGGAAGGGTTTATTAGACCCTTCCTTCAGATAGTCATCTAGCGCTCCTTTAATATACATTAGTATACGTGGGGATGCGCTATAAGTAAGTAGGATATGTACCGGATGTGAAATATTTGATTTGATATTCGATTGTCTATCGTTACTTACGGCTACTTTAATCGACCGTTTCTTAATGGCTGCTTTTTCCATATCGCTCATTTATGTTACCCTTTTCTCAATTCTTCAATATAGGCATACACCAGGAAAGGAACATCATAACTCTCTTTTAGGTGTTTCTCTATATTACTTTCTTTAATGATTTCCAATTTAGACATAGGTTGTGTTTCATTCTTCACTTTCTTATAATGATAAATAGGTGCTTTCTCATTATTGAAAGGAAGCGTAATCGTTTCTACCGATACATTATAGTTGCCTGTCCTTCTGGCTTCTGCGGTCTCTAAAGCATCAAAGATACGCTTGGTAATCGACTTGACCGCATTCGATAAATGCCCTCTCTGTATCTCGATTTGAGTCACTGAACCCGAAGCATTATCATTACTATAATAAGGTCCTGGTAAGTACAGAGTACATACCCGTAATCCTTCACTACTATCAAACCATTGCTTACTAATAGTAGGGTCATCGGCAATTAAGTCTAATTGATAATACTTAGGCTCAAAAATAGACGATACATACCACATCCCCCTAGTGAGTAAGTCATGTTCTTCCAGAAAAGCCTGTATAGCTTGATTAGTCGCTTTTAGGATAATCATGGTGACTTGATTAGAAGGCTCATGGTTAATCTCTCTATAAGGTACAATAATTTTGTCTAATTCTTCATGATGATTCATAATGGCCTCACTGTGTTAAATGGGTTCGGGGTAATCAAAGTTACCTAAGGATTTAGTAATGGGCTTGAAAATGACAAACTTCTCCTTATCGTAAAGACGATGTTTAGGATTATCCTGATTACTAAACCAGAAGAACTTAGGTGTCGTGCCGTCTGACATCTTACGTAGGCGACCTAAGGTTTGTATATTCGCTTGAGTGGATTTTAAAGCTACCGTCATAATCCCTACATAAAGACCAGGTATGTCTACGCCTGTACCGGCTGACATTAAAGTCGTAATCACGATATCACTTTCTAATAACGTTTCATACGTATCTTCTTGGGTATACCGACCTACTTTCAATCCTTCTTCTTGAAAGACTTCACGTAAGTAATCACGCAAAGCAGTACACATGGCTACCGTAAAGCAGAACACGATTGCTTTAAACCCGGGCTTACGAGTATTTAGATACTGATGTCGTAAATAAAAAGCAATCATCGCGTAGTAATTACGCTCGACTGCCTTATTACGCATGATACTCTTCTCAAAAGCCATATGGCTATAATTACCACGAGCCTCACAACGTATAGCACGAGGATTATCAAAACGATATGAAATACGATAAGCGTCTGTATGTTGGTTAGATAACTTAGGTTGATAACGAGACGCTTTAGGATACATGACTTCTGTCACCTTCTTTAAGAAGGGGTCGTCAGGGTCAAATGTAGCGGACATGACAACTATCTTATTCACTCGTGAATAAAGATAAGTCTTAAACATGATACGTGAATCTTGGTGTCCTTCATCAACATACAACGTATTGACTTTTAATAAAGGTAAGAACTCTTCTGGTGCGCAACCGAAGGTACTATATATACCTTCTTCTAATGCTTCATACTCTTTAATAAAAGATAGATAAGTACGATTAGAAATCAAGATGGCTTTTAAATGACCTATCCTATCTTCCTTCATCGCTTGTATTAAAGCGGTTAATACTTTCCTACCTTGCACAATGAGTATTTCATCATCTTTGATTTCATACATCTTCTTCAAATCGATTACCCACTTCTCTAAATACTGAGGGCGAGTAATTAAGCAGAATCTCTCTTGCTTATGGTGATTGATAAATAAAGACGTAGCGGATTTACCTTGACCGGTTTGAATGGTCAAAGTCTTAATGGGGTAATCGTTCTGTAAAGCATATTCGATTACATCAGCTTGCTCCCCTCGAGGCGCCCAACCTGCTTTTAACTCCATAGGTACTTTATAATCAATATAAGGTACTGGGACGTCTATACGCTTAATATTCGCAGTGGGTACGTTCATGAATACACAATGCTCTAAGAAGCTAGGGAGCTGGTTGATGTGGTACCTTACTTCTCCTCTGGATTGTGTCGCTGCAGCATAAGTACCTACGTATGTCCGCTCTATGCTCCCGTTATAGGGATTCTTGAACATTTGATATCGTATCCACTTTTTCGTATACTCGCCTATGACTCTCTTAATATAAGGGTCAGTAGTGATACACACGAAGTATAAGGGATAGACATAAAGACGAAGTTCTCCTGCATTGACTTCGTAAACAAAAGGTTTAGTTAAGGCAGTATTAATACTGTCTTCTTTAAGGGTGGGTGGGACTACTTTGGTTTTCTTTTTGCCACCACGGACAGGAGTGGCTTCTTTAATACTAGACATGAATATACTCCTCTTTAATGCACCTATAGGTGGCTAAAGGTAAAAGGAATGAAAAGAAAATGCCTCTAGCATATCCTACAAAGAAGATATGCTAGAGGCGCTTAAGATAGATTGGGTACTGCTCTACTGTATTTTAATACTGACGAGGATACTTACTTACCTCTTGTGGGAGGAACATCCAATCCATGACGTGGTCAGGTCTATTAGTATGTAGGAAGTTATCTGGGTCAGTCAAGAAGACTTTATGTCCTTCAAAAGCCATCGAGACGGACATGCTCCTTTGGAACATGGTGTCCTTCTTAATACCAGGTGAACCCTTAGTCCATGGTTTCGGTAGAGAAGCATCTTGCTTTAAGTTATCGACTACAGTCGCCGCATAAGCCATGGTCTGTAATGCTGACCAGTTGACATCGAGCTTTTTAGTCGCTAATTCATAAAAGCCATCGATAAACGTAGGTATGGTATACTCACTACGCTCATCACGTGCTTTAGAACTACCTTCTAGCATGTTCTCCAAATCCTTACTAAAGTCCATCGTGGAGAAGACTTGTTCGGGTACTTTCATGAGGACTTTATCTGTATCCCAATCTTTGAGGTCAATAATGTAATCACCTGAGCGATTGAATCCCCAACCATGCTCTTTGATGTATTGTAACAAATCCCGTGTCATATAGGCATAACGATGCTGGAATGACATGTCCATAGCAATGTCAATCTCTTGCTCTGGGATAATGTTACCTTCAGGGTCTTTACGATTAGTGATGAACTTAATACCACTAATCTTCGTGACCCGTGAAGGTGAGATATTCTTCAATCCTACATCATCTAACACGTCGGTGATATTGACCATGACGCTTTTCTTAATTAAGAGTTTATTAATTACTCCTTCTGCTTTTCTATCGTCTTTCAATCCATATCCATTACCACCCATCACTTTAAAGAAAGAGGCTTTCAAATCATCGAGGATGATATCGTCTACGACGGCAGTTTTCACCTCATGTTTATTGGACAGAATCTTCTGGCTATTATTAGAAGTGGTGGTAGTAGTGGATTGGCTACCGATATTCGTACGTTTAAATACATTACGCGATAACTTACCATAACACACTTCACACACGCCATTAGGGTCAGGATGGATACAGCCTTCTATAGAGCGTATCTTTAATGTACGGCCTATTAAGTGTTTATCACTCCTTTTAATGTCTTTAAGCTGATTGGTCGCGGGGTCTAAATACCAGACGCCTTCATGACCAGCTAAATCAGCTTCACCATCCACTGTCCAATAGTGGTATATCTGACTACCACAATCCCCACGATGTAATCGCTCTACCTGCATACCTGAAATCGTAGCACGCCGAGAGAAGTACTCTGTATTTTGAAGGGCCGGACCCGCTAAGTGTAACGCCCGTGAAGCAGTGCGCGACTCCATCAAGCTATCCCTGAAGCTACGGATACCTTCACCATAACCTCTCTCAATAGCATATGGGAATACATATTCGTCAATATCCCTAGGATAACCCCAAGGACCAATGCACTGCACTAACTGTGACTCTTTTGTCAAACCGGCTCTTAAGAAACGAATGATTTGATTATGAGATAACTCAGGGTCATTCTTCATGATGTTAATCATGTTCCTTTGGATATCGACTACACTACGTGGGGTAATCTTAATACCATCACGACAAGCACGTAGTTTAGGATGATTAATCAAGTCCACTAAGTCTGTCACACTGATACTACCGACATATGCTTCTGATTTTAACTGTAGCTCATTATAAAGCGCATTTACCGCATCGAAAAAGTGATGCATCAATGCAATTTTCTCATCATCCTGATAATCAGGATAGGCATCAAACCAATCATTGACAATTTCACCTAAAATCATCGTCTGTGCGCCACCATTAACCAATTTAGATTGGCTATGGAGAGTAGGGTCAATCGGGTAGTAATGGGATAAATGATGGCGTACCGATAACTTCAGTTTAGGGAAAACCTTAACCAAGCGCCAGCCATAGGCAGAATAAATAGTCGGTCTAGCAGAGGTAAGCAGTTCACCATCGTCAAAGACGAGGTAGAAATACCCTGCCAATACCTTCTCCATTTCCTCTATACTCAATGCTAACAGCTTATTGGCACTGATACGAGGATAACTCGTAGCTGACGCTTTAGATATCTCTTGTTGTTTATCTTTAGGCATCATGAGGCTCCTTTAATTAAAGATTAGTGGGGGTGATTATTGCTCGACTGTAAGTTAGCTACATCCGTCATGGTTAAACCATCGTCTACCGTTTTACGCAACTGTTTATTAGGGTCAAAAGGACGATAAACAAATTCCCATCCTGCACAGTGTGCGACTTCTCTAAAGAGCTGCAAAGGTTTAGAATAACCTAACGGATTGACATTACGGTCAGTGACTTTAGCAATACGAGTCGGATAAGGTGCTTTCAATATCGTACGGGCTACTTGCTGACGAGTAGTCGGCGATGAAGAGCGGTCGTGCATTTCTGCAGAAAACTCACCTCCTACGTAAGAGAGCATCATACGTAATTCTGTTTCACCTATCACACGAGTCGCTTGCTCTTTAGTCGGTGTCGTATTTTTATCATCCGGTGAAATATGGGTAATTACACCATTATGTTGAGTTTTAGAGGTGGATACAGCTGACCAATCGTCACCTACTTTCTCCAGCAAGATACAATATACACTACCAATCGCTACAGGCACTTTAGTCTCTACGATGTTACCGGAGAAACCTCTGTATTTCACAGGACCTACAGGAACTGGATAATGCTTACGGATATCCTCTACCATTTGTGGTAAGTAAACTGGATTAGAGGGTGGGAAGTGTAAAGATACAGACTCTTTGGCAATATAAGCTAAATCCTCTTCCTTATCCGCTTGAGATAAAGAAGCATACCACTTAGCCTGCTGTTCCGGTACGGTCATGTTATAGAAGTTCTGCAAATGAGTAAAGCAGGCTTCTTTCACCTCAGGCGCAGCTTCTCTAACGGCTTTCTGGATTTTATATTTTTCCATATTGACATTTACATTGAGATGATTGCGGATAATGGTGCCCATATTGACACAAGCAGCTGACAAGAACTGCTCATAACCGCGACCATAGTTCATTCGGTTATTGGTCGCATTCGGGTCGAAGATGGCTTCCGCTCTTACGCCGTTAATGTCAACAGGCATATCTTCGTCTTCCATAATCAAACAACATACCCCTTTACCACCCATAGTGTCAGTGGCTTTACCACCTAGTGAAGGAATACGCTCATACTCTACGACTACCTCCATTCTGAATTCATCAATCGGTGCTGCTTTATACGCCAAACGTAAGTTTTCAGTTAAACCATTGACTTTAGTACGAGTCACTGCTAAGGACTCTACAATCAGTCGATGTAGGGCCGGAGACAAACGCAGATTATGACCACGGCGTTTATGCTCTGCGAAATAGAAGTCCACAATCTCCTTATGGAAACGGAAAGTAGCGCGAGCATACTTCATCGGCTGTGTTAAAAGCGCATCGCAGTTAGTTTCACTACGGCCAGGATGCTGGTGGTACATTTTGATATCCACCACACGGCCGCCTTCACCATCCGCATAGTAGCATTTATCAAAGATGTGTTCTACCCGCTGTAATGAATGTACCGATTGGTCTACGGCGATTAAGTCGCTATCGAACTTACGTAAAGCGATAATCATACCAGGGTGTTCATTACGAGGAGGGTGTACAAACTCACCGATATCCGGGAAGGATTTATACTTAGTATGGTCTCCGTATAGATTAATCGGATAATACTCACGGCCAAAGTTAATGACTCGTTTCTCGTAAGTATGGTACTTGAGCTTATTCAAAGCACTGCGTGAAAGCACGATACCGTCCTCCGCTACCGCAGGGTGCGTCATGAAGGCGATATTCAATTCCAAGCCATACATGTACTCCCCGTTAGGACCTTTATTTGGCGAGTCTAGGAGAACAGTATCTTTCGCAATGTTTTGACCAGGTAGAATCGGTCTTTGGTCATGAGGCGCTCTATATTGGAATCCGAAGTATGGATGGTTACAGGCATAATAAGGTAAAGATACCATACCCAATTCGCCTTTATCGGATTCAAAAAGAATAATTCGCTCACTGTTCATGATAAAGCCATCTTCGGCACCAATCGCTTGTGGAAAACGGTCGATAATTTTCAATACGCGACCGTTTTCAGGCATTTTGACATTGAAGGTATATTTACCATACTCGTACTCCATACCTGTTTGAATACGCCGCTCAGTAGGCATGCTGATGGTTAACGCTTGACCCATGTGAGAGGAAAACATCTGTTTACGGGAAGCTGAGTCTACACCATCCCAAGGTACTAAGCCCTGTGTACCTAATAGTCGTAAATCTAACTGATTAGGCTGGTCCGCGCCTGTCGCGTAATTATGCAAATTGATTTTAGAACTATCACTCATGATGAAAGACTCCTAATAGTCGACTGATGAAGAAGAAAATATGTCTTATACTACAGACACTATAATAGTGGTCTAAGACCAGGTATTTAAAATGACAGATTATATTAGCTATAAACTGCATCACTGATAGGTAATATATTTGTGAAAGTAATTAAAATAGGATTCCGTGATTAAATCCGTATTTGAAAGAAAAGAGGTGTATTGTGGATATACGTCATGACTTAGGGAATGATGAATATTTAGAAGCTGCTATGATGGATAGCTTATATTACAGTGAGGGTTTCCAAACCATCGTGGAAGACCATTTATCACTCTTACAGACGAGTGATTTGAATAGTGTAATCGAAGTAGCGCCCAATGACGCGTATAGATTTGAATATGATTATTATAATCTACTGCGTTTTAAAGGCGTACCTTATCGATACCACTGGGTGGTAATGAGGGTAAATGGATTATTGAGTCCTTTTGATGCTCATCCAAATATTAGGCAGATTGTTATACCGCACCGTGACACCCTAGAAAGATTGATGAGCATGCATTTGACTGCTATTGCTAAAGTCGCTTAAAAAAAAAAACACCATATCACACCTCCCCTACCCTAGTCTATAGGGAGGGGAGGGCGTATGGCGTCTTAAAGTGCTACTTAGACATTAATGGTCGGCATATACCCTACAGGCTGCTGCGGGTATACCCCAGCGGGCATCATGGGCGGTATACCCGGCATCATCATTGGTGCGCCTACTGGCTGCATAGGCATTTGACCATTCCAAATCACAGGCTGCGGTGCTACCGGTACTTGAGGTTGCATTACGTAACCCATAGCAGCGGCTTGTGCGACTTGTTGGTTCAACAGTTTACCTTGACGGGCTTCAGTCTGCATCATGGGTTGCATTGGTACACCGTACTGCTGTTGCATGACCTGCGGGAGCATACCCAAGCTATTGGCAGCTGCAAGCGGGTTGACCAAAGGAGAGGACATGATTTGCTGCTGTGCGAGCGCTTGAGGATTCGCAAAAGGATTAGCTGCTGCTGCCAGGGCTACCTGATTTTGAATCTGCTCACGCTGATACGCGGCAATTTCATCCAGAGTCACTGCACCCTTACGTTTTTGAGTAGGAGCAGTTTGGGTCGGTTGTGCTTGCTGAACCACATTACTCTGTTGTTGTACGACTGGATTAGTCTGAACAGGTTGCGTTTGAATAGCCTGTGCTTGTTGCTGCGCACGAGCCAAAGGAGAAGAAGCAGGGGTGCTTACCACTTGTGTAACTGGTGCGGTAGGAGGCTGTTTCTCTACGCCATCCTGAATCGGAATCAAGCGTACGTATTTTTCAAACTGCGACAAATCACCAGAGGCACTTAACCAATCATTCGAGAAATAAGCATATTCATGAATGTCCTTTCTATCTTTTTCAGGCAGGTAGGTTTTACCACCAAACATGGTATCTGTATACGCATTGACCGGTTCGGCGAGCTTCCACATCACTTTCAATAATGCATCCAAGTAAGGAGCGGAAGTACTGTTAGAACCTACCTGATAATACAGAGGGTCATGTAAGGAAGGGATGATGTATTCATAGAGCCGTTTGAATACTTCCAAGTCTTTCTTACGTACTTTCACGCCTTGCACTTCACCTTGAGATTTTGTCAAAGCTTCATAGAGCGGGAAAGACCATACACCAATACGTGCATACTTCACATCGCCTACGTTACCTTGTTTCTTCAGGTACAGAGAAGCAATGTTATCACGAGTATTGGTAACGGATAGTGTATCGGCGATACGTTCCCAGTTTGAAAGAGTTTTCTCATCAGCGTCTTTCAAGGCGGTGAGTAATCCCATTTGGGTGGAATTGATGCTTTTGTGCAATGCAGGAGAAGAAGCCAATACCAAAGCTTCTCTAAAGAGCAGATGCAGTACCACATTCATGCGGTAGTTAAATGCTTTACGCAGATACTCAATAACCCGCGATTCACCACGTGCAAGAAAGAGGTTTTCATTTAACGGGTGAAATGCAATCAGGTTATCCCACTGGTTGGATTTGAGGATGGCGTCTGTAGGCAGACAGAGCCGTTTAGGATGACCATCCACTTTAATGTTAGCAGGTGTTTTCTCACCAGAGAGAGTGGAGGATACCAAACCATCATCACCTACGGTGAAAGCGCCCAATTTCAAAATGGCTTCGTAAAAGTCCAATAAAGGTTGTGTCGTATTGTTAGTCTTCATTTTGAAGAAGCTCCTATTGCTGTTAATAAAAGGGAAAGAAGAGTACTCTTAAATAGAGGGCCCTGAGAGGTCGTATACGGGGTTTTCTGTCATGCTAGGGGTAAAGGTACCCTGAGGTAGAGCAAAGCCCTGTGGTACGCTTGTAGAGGCCATTACGGGCATTTGCTGCGCCACTTCTGTTTGCATACCCATATTACCCATGGCTTGCTGTGTATCATACCGCTGAGTCATGACACCGAAGATGTTACCTAAGTTTTCAGCCATGGTATTCACGTCATTAAGATTACGCGTCAGCATGGGGGAATACAAAGCATCACAATAAGTCGGGAACACATAAGGCGTATGTACGTTATTACCACTAATCGCCAGATTAATGACAGTATCTCCTGTTAGATTACAAGTCATCCTCAAATCATAATCTATTTGGTTATTGAAGGTCGCACTATCCAGCACTTCCTTAACGATACGAGTTTTCACGGACTCTAACTGGAAGGACAAATCCACACCACAGAAGCTGTGCGGTTTACCCAACTGGATAAAAGTCTGTCCATTCATGGTACGGTTAGACGCGACAATTTCCAAACTGGTTAAAGTGTAGTCCATCATGATGCCCGGAATGGCGCTATTAAGAATTAACGCCATACGGGTACCAAAGTCAGCCCCAGTCGTCTGGTCACTCATCGCCCTATAGTCTATCATTGATACAGACAGTAAAGGCTGAATGACGTTTTGTACATTTGGGTCTAGACTTTGTAAATCACGTAAGGTAAAGGCATTGGTCATGCAGTTATACATGCCGCTCAATACGGTCATGAATGACATCTCTGCTACTGATGTCTCACCAATACGATTAATCGTACCATTTAAGAGATTACGATATCCATCCCCTCCTTCATAATCCGGTGTCGTCAAGGACTGTTGGTAACCATTAACGATTTTACCCAAATACTGCGCGGCACTACCATTGTTACGGTTAGACAATAGCGGTGTATTTACATCAATCCCCGTATCCGTCAGTACCATACCGTGATCAAACTGTCTAAGTGACATATTAGACAGTACTTTAGAGGGCAAGAGGTTACGGATACGGTCTTGATAAGCACCAGCAGAATAGCTAATCTGATTACCGGTTAAGATATGGTTATTAGCCAGCATCGTCATGGTTTGATTACCTTGCTGGTTGTTTTGTACCCGTATCTTCGTTACGGAGTTAATATAGAACTCCATATTTGGGTCAAAGTGCTGCTGCATACCGGTTAAGTTAGACGAGCCTTTGTAGTTTGTGTAACCCATAACGAGTTCTGTCGTGGTATAAAGACCATTGGTCGTTTCTACTTCCATCATGAAACGGAAGCGGGCTTCACCAAAGCCATTTTCAATTTCGACAGGTGCGCCTACTTGCCAAGACGGGGTGATGAACTGATTGGCAATAGAAGCGACTCCGTTAGCGTCAAGTGGTGTACGAGGGTCATGGTTTTGTACAAACTGCAAGACTGTGCTATTGGTCTCGGCTTGGAAAGGTCGTAGGTACTGCTGGTGATATAAACCGGTATCACGAATCATCATCCTTTTAATCCGCACCTGTGGGGTAGCGAAAAGGGAAGATAAATCCATACCACCAGTCATGGGGTTAGAGCCATACATCTTGAATACTCCTGTATTAATAGGTTACGGGGGTTATTTGTTTAAATACCTAGGTTAGTCGGTACTTGGGTGCTTCGCTGAGGGGCGCTTTGCTGAGTAGCTAACTCTTCACCTGGCTGATAATAGCCGGGGTCTTCTTGAGACACCAACATGGCTAATTGCGCCAAATCCAGTTTCACATCTTCTTGCGCTGAATAGAACTGTCCATTATTAAGAATATGTCCTTGGTCTTGCCACACTTTCGGAATGGTAAGCTGCCATTGGTCTTTTACCAAATGCTCTGTCACAGACGCTAAGGTGTTCATGATGTTTAAAACAGGATTAGGCGTTTTACCAGCTACATGCCGATAGTAAGGAAAATGTTTGGCCAATTCCTCTAAAAGCTCCTTATTCACACGAGAGCGCCTATCGGAAGCCAATAAAGGTAATTCCCATCCTGACTCTACTGGTAAAGCACTACCTAAAGCAGCAAGGGAATAGAGTCCTTTATGCCAAAGATAAGCACGTACAGCCATCATGCCATTAACTAAGGCACCTTTTTCCACATACTCCAATGCGCGAGCGGGTACGACTTTATTCAATACCCACTGATTAATAATCAACTGTCCTTTCTTAATCTCGCCTGCCATCAAGTCAGGTATACCTATTGATAAAGATTCCGCTACTAATTCACGAGGAATAGTAGGGTCTAAATGGTGAGCAATTTCATACGGGTCTTCCAAGAACACATTGAACATCTCAATATAACCATCTGCTACGTCTTGACGGGTATTGTACGTCTCCAAGACACACATGGTATCAATATCGTTCTTCTGCTCACTAGGAGGGCGTTTCACACTCACGCGGCCAATAAAGCTTTTATCATTACCGAGGGCTTTTTGTTCCACGTATTTGTATACGATTACGACCAATGAAGCAGGTGAATTAGGGTTACCTGTGATATCACCCATAATCACACGACGGGCTAATGCTTGGGCCATCAGCCATACGGGATACTCTTCCATGGATAAGCCTGCTAATACAGCAGAATTAGGGTCATTACTTTTCTCAATCGTGCACTCGATATACCTCTGTAAACGAGCCAGAGCAGGGTGTTCTGCTAACTGGGAACGCATAATAAGAATATATGCATAATACTCTTTCCAAGGTACGCCATAGGTGCTCACAATACGAGGGATATACACACTCCAAATGGGAGCGAGTAAACGTAATGCAATAATGAAGCAAATCAATTCATGATAATCCTCTTTCAAGTAAGTACGCTCACGCGTAATGAGGGATTTGTCGGTGAACTGGTTAATATCGTTGAGAATGGAAGGTGGATAGGAGATAGATTTACCAATGCAGTAATAAGTGACGTAGTGGCTGATATCAGCAAAATCAAAAGGCTCGTAAAGCTCTTTAATAGCATTGGAGAGTTGGTCATTCATACCAGCGACGTCATAGACCGTGTCGAAAATGTGTTGGCATTTTTTATAAAAGTTATATACGTGTTCTTGGAACTCTTCGCCTTTATAAGCGATATACCCATTTAGCTCACGAAAAGGGTCAACAGACTCGAGTAATGCTTCATTGCGTCTACCTTCACGATAAAACTGCATAGGCATCTCGATAGGGGGTAAGTCTTTGTGTGTAATACGCACCGCGCGTGACTGACTGATGTATTCGATTTGCATTATAGGCTCCTTAGTAATGCTCAAGATACAACGGGGTTTAAAAAGAAATCCCCTCTGATATACGATAAATAAAAGAAATGAAGAAGTCATTTCAAATATACTCGTATACAGAGGGGTGGTGCAGTCTAGTCGTTTTATCCGTGATAAACGGCCTTTAGACTCATTACCAGTAGGTAATATATCAGTAAAACTATTTACACTTTAATACGACTCTTTTGATTCTGGTTTATTTGTGGTTTGTGTTCATTAACAGTTATAATGATGATGTATTATTTTTGACATTGGTAGTCATCAATAAGGGACATCGTCGTCGTAACTACTACCATTAGCATCATAGCCATGGCTTGAGCCGCCATTAGGTTCATTACGATCATTGTTGTAATTTCCTTGGTCATTACGGTTATCATTACGGTAACCATTGTTATTGCGGTTACCCCCTTTTCGGCCACTATTGTCTTCTTCTACAAACTCTGTTACCAGAAGTGTAGCCGCCAAATTAGTCATCATGTTCACCCAAGCAGAAGCAATCAAAGAGGATACTTCAGCAGGCGTAGCTTGTTCACCAGTGGTGAAAACATATTGATGCCATTTATCATCCGAGAAGGTAAAAGCAATTTTCGGTCGGTCATACCGGAACAGAGAAATCCATACCAGACCTTCTTTATTACGACCAGCGTAAAGCTCAAAATCAGTAACCATTTTGTTACCATCGGAGCCAGGACGATTGACCGTCATCTTGTATGTATGGTCATTACCATCTGCAGGGGTGTTAATCGCTTTCTTCACGATTTCCAGAAAACCATATGCTCGAATAGGTGTCAGTATACCAGTGATGGCTTTGTTATCACCTTCAATATTCGGATATACGGACATACGGATTTTGTTACCGGCTACGCGGAATTTAAAACCGGCAAATTTACCTTGAGTATTTTTCACCCACACTGATAAATCACGACTGTCAGAAATGTTAGGACGATACGGGGATTGAAAGTTACCTTGTTGTTGAGACATAATGTCTATTCCTTTTTTCAAATGTTTAAAAATGTTAGATGAAGAATATAAAGGTACTGCTATATACCAAAATATCCTTCTACTACGGTGTATTTTAAATTCACCAATTATATTACGCTATTTTCATTATAAAGATATCTTGTCCCTGAAGAAACCATCTAACGAAGGCAAATCCTTATTTGCATAATGGTGTACATCATTATACATCTTCTCTACTGAAGTCAGCTGATGCCATCGTCGAGTATTCGCTATACGTAAGACTTCGTCTCTGATGTTTTTATTTTGCGCCATGAATAATTCATTATCGCCAAATATTTGTATCATCGGCTCACTAAAAGGGATATTAGGATGCTGCTTAGCTTGCGGCATCTTAGTATACCACTCTACTCTTTTCTTAATACGGCCTGTATGAGACTCTATTAAGTCTAATGACTGAAAGTTATGATAACTTAATAGGTCATAGGCGAAGTGAGTCAAAATAATCGCTTTATCATACTCTCGTATTTTAATCTTATTCTCACAGACATACACATACTGATTTTCTTTATTTAAAGCTGGATTATTGAGTTTCTTAGTCAGATTATCCAAAACCCTGGTATAGACGGATTGTAAAGCAGACTGATGGTCTGTTAAGTTACGCTCTTTTGCATAATGTAATCGAGCGTGTTTATAGACTCGCTCAAAATCACGGTAATGGGAGTAATAAAACCGTATCCGTAATCCTTTTGCTTCATTCAAAGCGAATGATTCAATAAACTCCATCTCCTCTAATAGGGCTTCTAATAAGTCATTAGCATGGAGTAATACTCTATCGTCTTTACCACATGCATTAATCATGTTACGCAATAAAGTATGTACATTCACCCACAGTACTTTATACTGGAAAATCGGTATCGTACGATGTTTTAAATCATCGTGTATGTTCATCAAGGATTCAAATGCTAAGGACGTCGGTATACTCAATGGAAATTTACCCTTCGTCCTATTGATAATCGTATCAAGCATAGTAATCACCTACTGTCTACTAATTCGACCAATAATGATTGGGCTCTAGCTATAAGCGGTATATCCGTATACTTCGCTTCTAAGCGAGCACTCATTAAAGGGAGTATATTGTCTTTATCTATGGTAATCTGCTGTATTTCTACATGCTCTCTATTATCAGCATCATACTCTTTATCGTCTTCTTTAGTCTTCTCTATACGCTCTGATGCTAAGGTAAAGATATAGTCAGGGAAGTGTGTTAAATAGACGACTTTATTCGCTATTGCTACATGGCCGGCTTTGGCTTTGATTCGGATATGGCTGCCTTTAGGTAAAGACTGTAGTGATGCTTTAATGAAAGACAATGCTTGATCTTGGGTCATGATGGACTCATCGATTTCAATCGTCTTATAAAGCGTAGCGTCTTTATTCTCAATAAACGATACGGTAAACGTATCATCATCGAAAATAGTCGCCTCTACATAGCCTTTAGGCTCTTCCTCACCATGTGCTAAACGAGAGAAACTACCAGGAGCGATAATACGCTCGTAAGTAGAATGTTTATGCACATGTCCTATGAAAATAAAGTATTTCACTATACGTAAGTAATCCTCTTCATTATGCATAGGAACTTTACCGTGCGCTATAGTCGGTAGCTGATACGTAAATGCACCATGCATGATGGCGATATCCACTTTCTCTAAACGCTTCTCTTTCATTAAAGCCAATACTTCTTGATAAGTCTCTTTAGTATCTGCTCTCCATTCGTCAGGGATATAGAGGATATTGAGATTATGTTTCGTATTATGCTCTATCGCCAAAGCGGGAAAATAAATTAAATCCGCATGTACATTAAACTTCTCATTGATGGTCTCAAACCAGCGAGATTGTTTCCAATCATGGGAAGGAGTACCCTCTAGGATACGTAACTGTATATCCATGTCCTTACAGCGACGCAATAGTCTATATATCCAATCTAAGATGAGATGTAAGCTATCGGCAGTCGCTGTTACTAATCCATCGAAGATATCACCTGAAATAAAGATAATATCAATGTCTTGCGTTTTCACACTACGGTCAATCGCAGTGTCTAATTCTTCTATAATCTTAGCCGTAGGCGTACGGCTATGGTGTAAATGTATGTCAGATAGGTCAATGACCTTAACACGTTTGGTTTTCATGTGGTTTAATCCAATTAAATCATCATTACGAATCATGACATTGCCTATGGTTGAGCTATGCTAGATACGTATTAGTAACGATTAATCCCAATCTAACATATCATCTACGTCTTCTGTTTTAATAGTAGTTTGAGTAGTCTTACCTTTGGCTCCTTTATATTTGGAATAACCGTATAGAGTATAGTGTACGTCTATAGTCGGTTCCACGTGCTCTAAGAATCCGTAGAAACCTAACATAGGTGCCCATAGGAGCATGTACTCTTCTACTTGGGTAAGCTCGGTTTTAGGCATTAAGGCTTCCCGCCCTGCCTGTAACACGACTGCCCCTTGCTGTGGGAAGTTACGGGCGACTTCTCCTGCATACTGTTGTACCATTTGGAAAGAGCGGCCATCACGAGCAGGAGGCTGTATTTTCAAAGACTGCGTTGTGTCAGGGAAGATAGGGGGCACTGTAAAAAGTACCTTACCTTGTGTATCAACGACGTCTACAGGTGTACGATGGTCACCTGACACACCCATCCAGCTATGGTAGTCCACTTTAATCACACGTTTTTCTTCTTCTACACCTGCAAACATCGGCAAGTATATCTTACGGAACATTTCTTCTGGTATGCTAGGATGAGGTAAGTTACGTAAGTCACGCGCATCTTCCTCTACCTCATTTAAGATACTATCCCAGTGGGTACGTTCGTTATTTTGAATACGCTCTAAGATATTCACATATCCGTTTTTCTCTTGACCATCTTGAGTATAGTCCTCTCTTAAAGCGGAAGGGATAAAAGGCTCATTCATCATTCAGTCTCCTATTTTAAAGTAATCAGTAATATGGTCTTTTTACATAAAACCAAAGTTATTTTTATTCAGTACTACTTTAAACTTACCATTACGGTAATTAATCACTTTTTCAAAATCAATCGTCTGTCCTGCCTCCATCACGTAAATTTGAGCCACGACAGTGACATTAATCGATTGTTCACCTTTCTCTTGACTAGAATCAACCACATTGACTTCTGCTTCTTGATAATAGGCTCTTAAATAAGCGGTTAAAGCTTCTTCTAAGCGAGATACAAAAGCGGCTGGGTCGGTAGAGGCTTGACCAAAGATGTCTTGCAGATTGTAAGTACGAGTAGGATTTAAATAGGACATACCTGCATCGGCCTCGAAGAAATGGCACATTAAGTAATCGAGTTTTTCATAAGGCTCTTGTACCCAACCAGAGGCGGACATCGTAGGTAATGCTTTTTGAGGACGGGACTTGTTGAGATAAGGTTTAATAGGAGGAGTAGGTATCGTAGGGGATTGAGTATTGTACTGGGACATAATCAGTGTCTCCTTTAAAGAAGGGGAAAATAAAAGGAATAGAAAAGAGGGGGAGTAAATCGGTAATGGATTTACTCTCTCCCTCGCTTTACACTGAATCGTTTATAACACTATTAGCGACCACCACCTGTTGGGTTAGTCGGGTCTTCGTCTGTATGACGGACAAAATACTCTAATGCTTCCCATGTACGTAACACCTGTAGCTGTTCTGTTAAATCCAACTCATCGGTATCTGGGTTTTCCAAATCCTCATAATAGGTAGAGAATGTCCAGTCTACAGAGTCTTCAGGGTCTTCATTAAAGACAAATACACCATCCATTACACGGCGATAATCATAGTGCATATCGCCTACGGCACCTGGTGCGAAATCTACATAGCTATCGCTATAGCCATCCAGTCTATTCGCATGATACTGTTCACGAATATAAGGATTCGCCATAATCCATCTTTGCATATTAATAGGTGCTGTTTGTAATTCCGCTAATGCGGTTAAACAGGAGACGTGGTGTAAAGTATCTCCTGTATGCTGATGGACGATAGCTTTGGCTCTCTCTAATGCTTCAGCGGAGGCAAATGACTGGAATGACTCATAAGCTCGGTCGACAAAGCTTTGGGATAAGCCATACGCTTGCGCTTGTTGCTGTAGATTCATCATCTGGTTTTCCAAGTAACGAATCGTACCTGGATGAGGTAAACCAAACATCACAGTGTCAAATGCATTATCGTCCACGTATGCTACGTTTAATTGCATACTCTTCTCCTTAAATGGCTAAAGCGGCCATGGCTTGTGACTGCTCGACTGTAGGTGACTGTGGCGGCTCGTCCAGCCAGTTGGCGATATTCATAGCGACAGGATTAGGAAGATGGGTTACGTTAGAGGGCTTATAAAGGGAAGTCAGGTCGTAGATATTCATAGCAGGGGCCATGAGCTCGGCTTCTTTAATTGCCCATTCGTCTAGGAGTAACACGTAATTCAAAGCATCGCCATCAAAGTCAGCATTAAAGCCCCGTACGATAAGGATACTAATAGAAGTGGTGTTATCTGTCGTGTCTGTTTTAATCTTCGTAATCCCTACACGTTGAAGGGACGCGCGGCCCATGGATGGGTTACGGTTCATTAGGGCATAGATTTTACCTCCTGCTTCCGCTACCAGCTCTTTGAATATTTCATCTAAGATGGGATGGTAGGAGCGCGTATAGCGTACCATGAATTGAGTAATCTTAACAGGTGTCCATTTGTACTTCGCACGCAGCTTATTGATAATGTGCATGCGCAATGCCACCATACCTACTGCCCAGGGGATATGAATTTCATCGTACTGATGGGGGCCTGTAATGGAGGTAATGACTGTACGGAATGAATAATCACAACGTGTACCCAACATCAATCGACGGGCAATACCTGATTTACCACCAATGGTATCTGAGTAAAAGGTACGATAGTGGTCCGTCAAGTGTACCAAGCAGCGTGCTACGCGCGATTCACGAGACTTATTGGAAATCGCATAGACTGACGTAGTCGGATTATCAATACCAATCAGCATACGGATACCAGAGATGGCATCTACTAAGCTATTGTCGATGTATTTAAGTACAGCGGTATCTTCTACTACCAAGAGGGTCTTGTTCGGTACAGGAATGTACTGTGGAAATAAAATGTCCTTATTATCCTGTATCAATTTAAACAAAGGTGGCGTGTCATTACCACGATGTTTATCTTTTACCTTTTTGTATTCTGGCTGCGAAAAGAGCCATACCATCCATTCGTCAAAATGCTCCAAGAAGAAGTTAAAGCTACGCTTATTGAGCGTATGGTGCGCTTTAATCTTTTCCTGGATGGACTCACTGTCTTTAGACGTGGATTGAGGGCGATAATGAGGATTCGTGATGTATTGAATTACATCAAACTTACCATCGTCTTTGACGAAGTAATTACGCAGCATCAGGAAGATGGTCACATTAAAGAGTGATTTGACTCCTTTAGGGGCACGAATCCAAATATACGACTGTAGGTTCTTCGCGGTGATTTCTTCTACTTTCGTGTGACAGGTACGGCAAACCGTACCTATCTTGTATTTACCTGTCGTATTGCCACACCGACAGGATGGGACGTTATTAAAGACGTCACCATTTGTCGTATAAAGAAGCGAGTTGACTTCTTCCCTTTCGGCTTCTGTCTCATTAGAGAGGTCATTAATAATGACTGTCTCTCCTGTGATATTACGATACTCTTTATCAGTATCGAGTAATTGGGGGTACATACCCATAGTGAGCTCCTTATTGCAAGATGGGTGGGTTAAAAGAAAAGGGATAAGAGACGTCTCTACTCATCCCTCAGGGATATTGCATGCTGGTAATATACTGCATAACTGATTACCTTTAAGGTAATATATTTGTAAAACTATTTACTATACCAGATACTTCATGTGCGATGAATGTTTAATGAAGAATACCTGGTTATACTTTTTACTCTTATACTCTACATAGGTGATAACAAAGAGTGTGTTGTATATGTTACCTGCGGACACCTCTATATCTAAAGTAGGCACATTTCGTTCGATGCATTTTAGAGAAGCAACCAAATTACTCAACACCATGTAACTAATCTCTTCTTTTGTCATAGGGACGGAGTATTCGTCTGCATTAGGGTCCATTCCTATCGCTTTCATGCGATCTTCTAAATACAAATCGACATAATCAATCCCAATCGCCATGCCGTTAAATATTTGGTTATCTTTATTCGTGACATAACCTAATGCTTGTAGGGTATCGATTTTCTTTTTCGTCTTGTCAGCGTAGAGTTTTCCTAAATGTTTTTCCTCTTCTTTTAATATATCCCAAATACCGTATCCAATAAACTCATGTAACATGGAGAGCGTATCCATGGGTATACGAGCGTTACCATTAGGTCCTACATTGATACCTAATGTTTCACCTTCTACTAAAGTCGATTTAATAAAACATTGTAATTGGTCTTGTATATCCATGATGGAATAATTATGTTTATCTTCAGGAGGAATATCCGTATACCCATCGACTAAGGTGTCGATGAACTGATAAGCATATAACGAATGCATAACAGGGATGATTAATTCTTCAGGATTAATTCCTGATTTCAAAAACTCTTCTAAGGTGTGGGAAGGTGTATCGTTAGGATTGACTTCTTTATCTTGGAATATATACCACCAACGTATAACGCAACCTTCCAAATCGAAGTTATAACAATCAATGAAGTCTTTGACATTATACTCGATGGCTCTGGAGAGTAAATCTAACATATACTCCCGAATAGTGGTAGGGCTTTAGGAGATGATTTCTTCTTACGTTTAGACTCTGCCATTATACGCATTTCCTGTTGTTGATTGATGAAGAGTGAAGTATCACTATGAAATCCACTTGAGTATACCTATTTTAAAATGAGATATATAATTAGGATATAAAACAAATAGATTCAAAGATAATACGCCATAAGCCCTCCTCCTACCCTTTTACAGGCAGGAGGAGGGGATACGGTTTATTACATTACTACAATACTACTGTTTGTGCTATTAGCGACCACCCCAGCGGCCAGTGTAGCCAGAGAGGGTATTACCGTGTTGAGCCACATTAGCATAACCACTACGGAAGATGCCGCTGTTGTAGCTGGTGAGTACGGCACCATTGACATAACCAGCAGTAGCACGCTCACTAATGGCAGCGCTGTTGTCGGGGAACTGTGCATTCAAGAAGAAACGACATTCCTGAGCAGCACGAGAAAGAGCCTGAATGAATTTAGACTCAAAGTCGACACGCAGCGATTTACCAGTCCATACTACGGACGGACGCAGACCTTCAATCAGGCGTTTACGGGCATCCATACGCAGAGTCGGGTCGAAGCGGCTATCGGCGAAGCTATTGGTGTAGTCAGCCAAGAGAGCTGGGTCTTTGCTACCGAGTTCGGCAGCTACGACGAGGTAGTCGATGTCACGGATGTCGCGCTGTTGACCTTTATCGTCGACATAGTAACCATTCAGAATCACATTGTAGTTGGTCGATACATACTGACCACTACCTTGCAACTCTTGGTAGTATTTGTCAAAGAGGTTGTTGGTCAGCTGGTTAGCCGCCCAGCGCAGGTAACCCAAAGCAACAGCATTACCATTAGCGGCACGCGCAAATACGCTCAACTCCCAAGATTGGCTACCTACTTCCGGTACGTCCAAGGACATTACTACACCAGGGTGGAAGTATGCAGCTACCAAAGAAGCCAGAGACGAAATGTTGAACACGTCAGGAGTGGTCTGAATCGGAGCCGGTGTGCCAGTCGGCTGTACGTCATAGCCAATCGCACCGATGTCATGCAACGGAGGACGGCCAGTGCCATCATAAGCGGGGCGTAGGGCACCAATCCAGTTGTTGTTATCACATACATACGAAGCGCTCAAAAGTGTTACCAAGAGTGCCGGAATAGTTTGCAGCGATACAGGTGCCAAAGAGGTCAGTACGAAGTTTGCCTGATAAGTCTGATTCAGGGATTGACCGATTTGAGCCACCATCGGGTTCAACATCTGCTGTGCTTGCAGATACGGGTTATTTTGAATCGGGTTTTGACGCCACAGCAAGTCAATATAACCGGTAGCACGTGCTACAGTCTGATGACCTGCGCCAAAACGTTGTTGCTGGTTAGCCAAAGAGGCCCGCAAATCTACAGTCACGTCACTACGTACAGGCAGACCAGTAGCATCTTTCTCATGACCTTGATGGTATTTCACATACAGGTTCAGATTAGAGTCGTTGGACGCACGCACGAGGTTGATGTCTTTGAAGTTCGGGTTGGTGGTGTCCAGCGCAGTGCGGCAAGCCAATACAGAGTTCAAAGTCAGGTTGTGCAAAAGCTCATCGCTGGTATAATCGAAATTACGGGCAATGGTTTCTGCATCCGCATCGAGGATTTTGTCTTCCGGTACATCCGGGTTAGCCTGTTTAACGACACGTTGTACAATCCCACGCATTACGCTGTCGTAAGCATCAGAAGTCAAGGTGATTACGTCGATGGTGTGGCCTTGAATGGTTTCACGCTGCGATTCAAAGTCCTCCACGGAACCGGCCAAGAGCAGAGTGTGGTACGCTACCGGAGCAGTCGGGTCACTGGTGGCCTTCATGGTGACAATCAAGAGCGATACGGCCAGGTTCGGTACGTTGTGACGGTCTACGGGGATGATGTTGAGGAGGAGGTCGTCTTCCAGTGATTTTTCCCAGTATTCAGTCATCGATTTATGCATGTTGCGCAATACTTCACCCAAAGGCGATACGGCTACCGGACGGTTAGAGAGGGCACCAATGTTCATCCAGGAGAAAGTGCCGTCTACATTTTGCTGCAGGCCTTGCGGGGCGAAGCCAGTCTGCTGCTGGTTAGCTTGCGGTTGTGCAGCGTATTGAGTTTGCTGTGCTGCTTGAGGCTGCTCGACCTGAGGAGCAGTAGTTTGGGCCGCAGTTTCGGTTTCGTTTGCTTTGGGTGCCAGACCAGCACCACTCAAAGCTTGACGCATAGCGTTGTTCAGGTCATTTGTTTCATTGATTGCCATAATAGGCTCCTTCTTTAAAAGTACTTTTGAGTTAGAAAGAAAAATAGAGACAATATAAGTACTATCCTGATTGCATTTGTGTACACCAAAGTACAACCTCTTACATCATCCACTATCATTGATAAGACAGTCGGTATTTTACCTTCCGTCCTGTATGTAATATGTAGATGATTATTTTTTTAACGTAACACATTTACAGTCAAAAACAGTTATACGATATAGTGTCTCCTAGGTGGCACCATAGGTGCCGTGGGACTTTCGCCCCTCCTATAGGATATATAGTAGAGTGAAGAGTTTTTATGAAACCATATATTCACTCAGAAAGGATAGTTGTGTATGTTTAAACTATTAGGAACCAATCCTAATCGTAGTGTTCCTAAGCTCACTCCTCCTAACTGGGGGAGAATAAGGACGATTATAGACAATGGCATACAGGAGAGTGTGGATTACTATCGTAATAATAATCAAGTTCTAATCACTGCTCATCCGTTAATTACTTATCTAGAGACCTTACCAATTAGTTACTCTTTAGATATAGATGATTTTATTAATCAGGCTTATAGTTTAGGGATTAATAGGACTAAGAACTTTGGATTCACGAGTGTATTAAGTACAGGTAAAGTACATACCAACGTGTTCTTCGGAATGGGTAGTAAAGAAGTGATTATCGCTATTGATAAACGCCGTCCCATGTATGAAGTAAAAAAAGATTGGAAAGTATTAAGCTGTATACAAACCGTTAGACACCCTTATAGTCATTTATTCTACCAAGTAGGGACCCGTAGCCCTATTAGTGAGACTAAAGGCAGCAGTGTCGTGATTGTTGATGTCGCATTGATGGCTATTCAGTATCGATTGTTCTTAGAGGAACAAAGACGTAAAGAGAAAATGGGTGGTATCTCTTTAGGCTGTAATCACTTTGTACAAGCTTATGTATTACCTGGTATGATACGGAGTAATATAAACATCAGTATACTCAATATGTATCTGAATGAAATTGAAGGACTAGGTAACAGTAAGAGTAGTTATAGGCTACCGTTTAATGTGATTAATGTCGATAATGATATTCGTAGTGTCGTTACTTATATTACTAAAGCCATCCGTAATCGTGGTTTGAGTACAGTAGAAGTAATAGGGAACATAGAAGTCAGTGACGGCAGTCTATTGGGTAATTTACATTTAACAGAAGGTATCTTCTTAAATAGACAAAACACATGGGCTTATTTATTTGCTATTTTACCTGTATTAGAGTTAGCTTATACGCTAGGGGGGAAGAAGGCTTTAAATAGTAATTCAAGAGAAATAGAAGCCTTAACCTTAATCTTGAGGAACATGGGTTATGAGAATGTATTAAGCCAAGGTGAATTGCGTGGTATAGAAACTGAAATGTTATTAGAGATACGCAATATACGAGAAATCATCAAACGTGAATAGATTAAAAACATACATAAATATACCTCTCCTCCTACTACCTATTACGGGTAGTAGGAGGGAGTATGGTGTAATATTAAGCTACTGGTATCAATACTCATCACTCACTAAACGAGTAATGTTCTTATTGAGCATATATATCCCTAATGTTTCTAAAATGAAATAAAGGGAGTGACATACTGTCTTAATGACACTGCGTTTATCTACTATCTGTACTATCTCTTTAGGTAAAGGCTGATTCAAGAAAAGGTCAGACGGTATTTGGAAAGTACCTATGACATCCGATTTGGAATTGTCTATCCACTTACGTAGATTAGTGGCTAGTTCTTTATCTTCAATACTGTTTAACCACTCTTGAGTCATGGTCTTATTCTTCAGTATCGTTTTCACCGCTACACAAGAGAAAGGAGGAGTATCAGGGTGGCCATACCGCTTAGCCCAAATAGATTCCCAATGTAAGTAGTGGCGATAGGGAGATTCCTCTGGCTTGGCTCTATAACTATCCTTATCCTTAATCTGTCCACGTTTATAGTAACGTATCTCACCAGCTTCTAGTGACTTTAATACTTTCCTTTCTATATTAGCGACCCACTTCAATACGTGCGTAATGGAAATAAGCTCATTATTACGTACGGTCTCACATACGTATCGCATAATTTTTTCAGCCTCTTCATTAATCTCGGGGGGATTATTAGAGGATTTCAAATGTACGCCTTTAATCTCCATTTTCGGTTTACCATACACGTTACCTTCTTTGACCATCTGGTAAGCGTAATAGTGTTTCGTATTATTAGTCGGTACGAATACACCAAAGAGGAACTCGTTTTTCATCTCAATCGTGTACATCCTATCCTCAGGAATACCAAAGTTAGCAGACATCAATGCTAGAATGTGTTTAGTGGTCTCTGATAGGATAAAACAAAGTATGCTATATACACCGTAACTTCTATCATTGAGTACATAAGAGCCTTGGTCCATGTATACCCAGTCTTGTACCGTAAAGATAGTTGAGTCAGTATCAGACATTAGGGCTACTTCACGTATGGAGTTAGGTAAGTAAGCAATGGAGGTAGGTACACAGTTTGTACGGTAAAGAGCGGAGAATAAATTACCATAATAGGCTAGTGTGCGTTCTGCTCTTTTAATATCCGTAGCGATTTTGATGGCTATGGGTTCATTCTTCCAGTCCTTTAAGGATTTGTTCTCTAATTGTGACATATTAAACACGATACACATGAGAAGGATGTTCTCATTAGCAGTTTCTACTATCTTAGTAGCTTCTTCCTGTGTATAGTAAATATCTTCACTACTAGGATTAAGGAAAGCATCAAAGATACCTTTTACAAAAGCAGCATTAAACTGATTTAAAGCGAATAAGTCACCCACGTATAGTACTGCGGCTAATTCTTCTTCTGTAAACTTATCCATGTATCCACGAATACGGCTTTCAGCTTCTTTATTACGCCAATACTGACGGCTCCTCTGTAAGAGGTATTGGAATACTTCATCACGAGTAGGTATGTGTATACTGTACTGATGTAATACTTGGGTAAAACTAGGGATATCGACATTATTGATAATCGAGACGATATTATTAAGCATAATCTCGGGATTGAAGTAATGCCTATTGCCTGCTAGCATCTTCTCATTATTAGCATTAGCATACGCTGATGTGGAGCGGGTAGTGGAAGTTAAGGTAGAATGTGTCGTACGATTATACATCGCCGTACCGGCGATACACGTAGCACCACTGTAGCTATTAGAAGTAATCTTGGAGTTTTTCTGTTCATTATTAAAGAGCATAGCAGTAAAATCATCACCAGCCATCTCTGCTGCTTGTTGTTTCTTTTTAGCGACCTTACGGTTAGATACACGGTCTTCAATCAGTTCTACTGGATAAGCTAACTTAACATCATGATGTAAATACGTCGTCATCGTAGGAGCGATTAGCTCTCTGGCTTTAACTGATGTCATGACGTATTGGTACATAGAGCCTTGTACCAGTTCACGGTCTTGGTTAGCTTGCCTTTGTAAGAAAGAAACCGTGGGGTCCTTAAAAGGAAAAGCACCTTCACGACGTAGATTATCATTAATGCGTTTACGTGCTTCCTCTAAAGGAAGACCATGTACTCTGTGTATGAAAAATGAAGTATCATTAACGTAATGACGCATAGGGTCAATATTACGTTTATATTCATGTTTAGGGTGGTAAAAGGGGGATTGGTAAGACATAGTAAGCTCCTGCTTTATACATAAAAGTGGGGCTAATGGAAGAAGACTAATATGGTCAATTTGAATAGTGAAAAAGAGAAAAAGAAATATGGCGCCATAAACCCCTACCCGCCCAATTAAGGACAGGTAGGGGATATGGTTCTTCATCAACAACAAAAGGAGACACAACAAGAAAGAAAAGGTGGTGGGGAGGCACAAATATTACACGCTGGCGTCTGTTTACGCGAGGCTCTATATGGGTGAAAAGCTCTATGAGGCGGCATATGCCGATAGCGAAAATGAATGGTTACCGGCGGTATTGGACAATGGCCAGTACTCTTATATCAAATCGCTTTATACAGGGCGATGCCTAAGTAATGCCTCAGCTTAATCACTAAAATGTTACTAACAACAACTAACGGCCATGGAGTAAACCGTATGCTATCGTAGTGACATTGAACCTAATTGCAGCATTTGCAATATGAAAGAAAGGAGTGTTGCGCTCCCCACCATTGAAGGTGTAACAGGTGAAGATTGTTTTCGTCTAAGCACCACCCAAGTACTAGACTACATTAAACCTTTTATTAGTCCGATGGTTAAACGTGTACCCTAATAATAGTACAGCACCAGTATACGCCGAAAACCAAAGCGGAAAAAGATTGACTGCGGACGGATAAGGGAATCAAGGAACCCCCAATGCTCTTGTCTGCTCATAAATCCCCGGTCCGTAAACCCGATTCATAAAGCAAAATATTCACCTTATCTATTTGCCCATCCACGCCCAACTCATCGGTAAAAGGAAAGGAGCCTTCACCTGTTACGGTAAAAAGGAAAAGAAGAGGGGGTCTAATAATCACAGTTTAATCACCTGAACGCACTAATCAGTACGCGATAAACCAACTATAACCAAGTATACATCTGTTACCATTTTGTCTCTTGTGAGAAGAACCATTATGCATAGGGGATTGTCGATGTCATTTTGGAAATATTCGCTTATCTACGAAAGATGCGTGGTGTGAGTATCTCAAACTCCTCTCCTATAGTATATTGATATACTGGAGACTTTTTTTTTATTACGACTATCACATTCGCTTAATCGACTTACTTAGTCGTTAGGTCAATATGTTCAAAGCCATTAGCGAGCAATACGCGACGAATCATGTCTAGGTCATTTGGCGTAACATCTTTGATTGTAGCGACGATAGTCGTACGTTTAATCTCTTTTACCGTACTGGTATTAATCCAAGTGTTACCTAAAATAGTCGTATCACCAGAGGGTAGACGTATTTTAATATAGGTAGCTAGGGTAGGGTCGTCAGGTGTACCGGTCGGTAGGAAAGGGTAGACTTGTGCATGTAAAGCCATGGTATCGACTTGTAATGCAGCAGAGTCATGGTCCATAATGGAGAGCACAGTGCAGTTACTAAACCCCGTACCTAAGATAGGAGAGGGGTATACGTCAAATGAGTAAGAATGGGATACTTTAAATTCAACAGCCATAATAGGCTCCTTTATTAAAAATACGGATGAGTAATGCGGTTATACGGTATAAAGACTAAATACCGATTCTGGATTAAATCACCGAATGTAAACGGAATGAATCCTTCGTATTTTTCAAAATCATTCGTAATGAATCCGTAAGTATTTAAAAGAATGTGCACCATATACACAATAGAAGCTAATCGGTTATACTGTTTATAGTACACGGCATCATAATAGCTATCTATTTCACTGTCTCCTTTAAATTCATGAGGGAAGAAATCTTCAGGTACAGATAAAGCAGGCATAATGCCGGCATCAGAAATAGCGATATATAAAGCTTCCTCATCCTGACAAACCCCGGCATATTGGTCTATGATGTAAAGTACCTCGTGTAATACCTTCAAGATATCCGTATGTGTATACTGCCGCCCGGTAACGGGCTGTAAATCATAGAGGAAAGCTTGGATATGTAGGATGACCTCATGCAGGTCTACCACATACCCTGCGCTATTGGGGTCTTGATAATGTTGTAACATGAAACCATCCTAAAAGAGATTAATGATTAACGACGTGGGTCATCCGGTAACTGGAAGTACAAAGCATACTCATCATACCCTACACAGAGATAATCTTTCTTAAGACCAATAGGCTCTACATCATTCATGATACGAGCTAAATAGCAACAAAAACGATATGCTGTACTATTGACTCTAATCACAAACTCAGGGTCGCCATTCGAGTCACTTTCAGGCATTAAGTTAAAGCCCTCACGGTCAGTGCAGAGAAAACGAGTAATTTTTAAAGCCGTGTTTAAAGGGTCATAGACGGTATACTTGGCAGGTAGATTATTGAACTGAGCATCTAAGATACCATCAATGAACTCATACTTATCAAACGGTAAATCCATTTGCTGTAATGCGGCCTGTGTAATATACTCTAAATATTTAAATTCAGCAGGTAATTCAATCCGAATCAGATTTTTCCCAGTATACTTTACTTTGCTATGGGTTAATTCGTCACGTAACCGATTAACGAGCTTTTGAGACTGTAATAACTCATACGGATATATCTTCTTGAGTTTGTTAGAAGGATTATGGTAATTAATTTCTAAAGGGACTTCGTTAGGGCGGGGGTAATAATTGACTTTCATGTTCAAAGGCTCCTATTTGTCATTCATACTACACTATACACTATTTGTTTCCTCTACTCTATACTCTTCTATTAGGTACGAGTAAGGAGCATGTGTACGGTCTACGACATAAATACGGGAATTACGTAACTGCTGCAATAATTGAGGGTCTTGAAAGTAGGAATGTAAAATAGCACTGATGTTTTCTGTTAAATAAGACTGTAGATTATCTATATCCAAATCATCTAAGGTAGGTAAATTCACTAAACCACGCTTTTCATTCATATCCTCCAATAGGAAACGAGTGGTTTCTTTATAGTGATATAAAGGATGGTCAAAATGTATACAGTCGTGTATCAAAAAGACCATAGCTTGCGAAATATGAGAGGCTATCGCTTTTTCTATATCCGGAGCATATGTAATATTCCCGTAATACTGACGGACGATTTTACCTAATTCAGCTAAATGAATAGAGACAGCTCTTCCTGTCCCTAATATCTCTATCGTAGCAGGCCTGTAGGGTAAAGTAATGTAATCACTCATCGGAAGTAATCCTTACGATATTCTTTACCGTGTTTCTCCATCCAGTCTAGGATACGAAAATCTCCTTGAGAAACGAGGTTGATTCTAAATTCACCAGGTACTCCTCCTTTACCTAGATGGTCGGCTAAATAGTATAACTGCCAACCCCAGTCACTACCGTAGAGTAACTGTAAAGTATCTACGATATTCGTCCAAATCTCTTCTAATGTTTGATTCAATTCGTGCAGGGTATTAACACTATTTAACGCTTCTATATCAATATCGACTTTAATATCGCTCCTTTTAAGATAAAGAAGGATGTATTCGGTCAAGTCAAATGAAACAGGATACTTATTTTGAAAAGACGAGTGCGCCGATAGTAAGATAGAAAAGTAACCTTTTAGGAAGTGGTAGATGAAATGCTCCGCTTTAGGGGACACTTCTAATAGAGCATCATTAGAGACCCGTATTAGGTTAAAATCTTTGTCGTATAGATTACGATTCTTCAATTCCTGTATTAACCAAGATTCATACTCTTCTTTATTGGCTATCTTCGATGATGACATCGTTGATTCAAAATAAACACGACCTATTCCGTCTTCCACTTTCACGTATAAATATCCATATTGGGAAATATCTACAATAGGCTTACAGCCGTTTCTATAATTATTCTTAATATTGTTATCCCATATCCCCCAGCCTGGGGTTTCTACTAATAGTTGATTTTGCCAGAAATGGTCATCCTTCATCATCGATTCAAAATCAAAATACTGTCCTAGATTAGTCTCGGAGAGTAATCGTCCGAAGATGACTTTAATAGGGACTAAGTGAGGAGTCAAATCAATAGAGAGCATTTTCTCTTGTAATCGATTAATCTTAGCCATTTTACTGCTCCTAGTAAAAAAGAAAATAAGTAATGTGTATATCTATACCAACATAGGCATAGACTCAGTCATGTGATAGTATAGATATAAGCAATACTAAATATAATTGGTAATGTATTTTTAATTAAATTAAAAAAGAGAGTATCTTTACCAGTAATCAGTAAAGATACTCTCCCTCTCTATGTTAAAGCAATATTAGAATACGAGACCAGTCTCGTTATCTACATTGCTGTCACTAGTAATCAAGCTCTCACGCTGTACACGCGCTTCTTTGATTTCATCAATCTCTTTTATTTGCCCATCCATACGCGCAATGACCTTATCGAAATAACCATCGGTAATCACGAAGTGGGTCACGGTAGAGGATTCATACACACCAGGGGCAGTCAAACCAATGGTCTGATAATCCACAGGGATAGCAAAATCAGTCTTCTCAATGTCTTCTGCAATAGTCGCTACCGCAATAGGACCACCATAGACAGATTCATCCAAAGTCTCATTACCATGCAGCACAGTCAGATTAGCCAACTGTACACGAGCGTCAGTGACGTCATGGTAGTTCAACCAGTGATACAGGTCTTGGGAGTCGAGTTCAGCGTTTTGGCCGCTGAAAAGACAAGAGAGTTCTGCTACCAGGCGCAGGATTTGATTGTCGACTTCTTTACGAGAGGCGGCTCCTTTGTTTTCAAAGTAAGCCATGACAATCGGACGAGCGTCAGGGGCGCGGGTGAAGTTTTCAAACGAACGTAAAGTCGCAATGGTGTTTTCTGCGAATTTACGAGTAGTCAAATCACCTACGGTAATGACGATAGTCGGGAGTTTAGAATTAATCAATTCACGTGTAATGAGTGGGCTCAAAACGGACCCACTGCCCCCTGAGGCAGAGGAAATGATGATATTCAAATCAGCGGGCTTAAATGAGCGTACGATTTCTTTTACACGCTCCAGTGAAGCTGAAGCATTCAAATTACGCTTTTGGCCGCTACCGTCTTTATTCGGAATGAGATAGGTTTTCACCCCTTCAGGCAAACCACCGAAGTTAGAAGTGGAGGTATCTACTGCATACAGTTCAATATTGGCGAAGCCTTCAGGCGAATCGGCAAAAGCCGTATGGAACTTGGGAATTTGGTTTGAGGCTAAGCCGCCGCAAGCATATACAGCGATGGTGTGACGTTTACGAGAAGGAGAGGTATTTTCAGACATGTTGATTTCTTCCTTAGGTTGGAGTAAAGAGGTTAAAGCGTGGGGTTTGGCGGTTTTAACAGAAGTAGATTCTGTTTTCGTATCGTGAGGAGGGAGGTTACTCTCCTTAGACGGATTGGCAATCTTATCTAACTCACGTACAATCATACCAGCAGGGTGGTCAGTATTAATGGCCATTATGTATAGTCTCCTTATATTAAAGAGGTTGTTGATGAAAAAGGTATATACTACTGGGAGTTAATCTATCATCAGTTCTTCATCACTCAAACGAGTCTGGGTATGAGTAATAAAGGGATGTAGAAAAACGGGTAATGTCTCGACTTCGTCAGTAGAAACTACGTCCCCTAATACATGAGGGGTATCAATAGGCGTCGTCTCTTTAGCTAAAACATAGTGTCTTGCTTGATGGTGGGTATTCTCTACTGATTGTTCGGTATAGTAAGATACTTCATGATTATTACGAATCTGTAAATGTGCTTCTATTACTTTATCAGTAGGGAGTAAAGGAATAATGTCATTTAAAGATTCGAGGGTAATGGGAGGATACCGCATGATTTATTCAAACTCCAGATATTCGGCATCGCTTTCCGTTACGGTGATTAAGTCGTCCTCGTCATCGAAGGGAAGCGCCGTAATTAAGTAACCTACAGTAAGGGAAGTCGATTGGATACCCGGGACGATATGATATACTACGGTAGGTTTGTCTTCTTCGGAGTAAGCTTCTTGTACTTCTTGCAGCTCTTCCTGATACTCTTCGAGCATACCTTCCGGAATATTATCATCGTCAAAACCATAGCCTTGCAGGTTATCGGTCTGCTCAGCCGGAACTGAGAGCAATGTAAACACGGTATTCGGATGCTGATGCTCGTGTTTCATCAACTCATCCAGGTTCATCGGGTTTTGTTTATTGATGTATACACTACGTGAAGCATGATTCAAGTAGTCTTCTTCGGGTACTTTACGAATCGTCGCTAAAGTAGAAGAGATAGGTTGAGTAAGGTCTTTGAAGTGTTCAAAAGAGATAGACATATTAGTCTCCTTAAGTGGTGGTGAAGAAAAGGGGCAGTTATGATACATAACCATCATGAATGTAATATATTACTCAATTTGGTTTAAACGAAATAGATGCATAGTAGCTGTCTATTAGGTGGAAAATACCACTCTCTACTGAATATTTTATTTAGCGTGGTATGATAGAGAGGGTTAATGGTAAATGAATAGTAAAGTATAGGAGTGATGTATGAGTAATGCGATACAGATGGCGGTACAGAGTGTGAAGTTCAGTATCCCTAAGATGATATTAGAAGACGTATTTTTCAATCGGTACATAGACTATAGGAGTAGTCCGATTAGTATAGAGGAAAGGATACGTAGAGAGGTCGTCTTAGCACGTGTGCTACCTGACTGCCAATTAGAGTATGGGATTAGTACCTTTATCCCTTTAGCCGGATTGATACCTGACGTGATTAGTCCTACAGAGAGGGTGTACCATATCCCATTAGAGAGGACTGGTGGTTTATCGATTATGAGTGCTTTATCCGTAGCGTATATGAACGGTGGCTATGGTAGCATGGGTGTCAATAGCTACATGAATAATCGTTATGATGGTGGTGTAGTGATGCAAGCGACAGACTGGATGTTAAACGCGCATGATAATCTACCTTTGTACGCGAGTAGTAGAGTGACTTTAGTAGGGGAGAATGCTATCTTAGTCAAAGGTGATTTACTTTTGAGTGATAACTTAGGTGTATATGTAATACTGGAGAATGATGAAGCCATTAATACATTAAAGCCTAAGAGTATCCCTGTGTTTAAACAGCTAGTATTATTAGCAGTAAAAGCATATATCTATAATACATTAGTATTAGAAATCGATAGTGCCCGTCTCAGTGGTGGTTTTGATTTAGGCCGATATAAAGAAATCGTCGATAGCTATAGTGATGCAAATGAAATGTACGAAGAAATGCTCAGTGAGAAGATAGGTGTATTATTCTTCTTAAATGATGAGGAGCAAACCAGTCGGCATATACGATTGATGCTAGGTGGTCCTAGATAAAGTAGAAAAAAAAATAAAACATATCTCTCCTCCTACTCCCTTAACAATAGGGGAGTAGGAGGGAGTATGGTGTATGATATTAGAAACTACTATTCATTTGCTATAATTACGTATGTCTAATCGTCTATCAAAGATACGTTTTAGTAATATGAAATCTGCTTCGTTACCGCTTTTTATCATCCGTATCGTATTAGACGAAATAGGTAAAGTTTCCAGTATGACTGTACTTGTATTGGGTATCTTCTTCTCAATACGGTCGAGTAACTCCATAAACTTTAATTTATACTCTACATTACCATACTGGATAGGTGGGAGGTACACGTATACATGTTCCATGCTATCTTGAAGAAGGATAGCCGTCTCTAAGTATTTTCTCGTACCTAGCCAAACAGTGTTATCCATACGCTCAAATACTCTTAATTGAGATTCTAATAAAACATTAGACTCCAATTTACCAATATTGCTATCAGGCACACTATCGATAATACGTAGTATCACCAGGTCCCTGTTTTTATCCATTACTAATTCATGTGGAGCAAAATCGATATCCTGGCTCTTATCCACATTCTGATACTGGGGATATAGAGTCGTAAAGAGTAAAGTAGCGTAATCGTATTTTACGTCTTTACTGGTCTTATTGAAGGTATCGTTATTATAACTACATGCTTGAAACCGGTTATCTTCTCTCTTAAAAATGACCATGTCTTCTTTTAAGTAATCCACTAAACGTATTAACCGCGTAGCTTCTTCATTATTATCCGGTTCAGAGGTTGTAGACAATACACTTTTCACTATTTCCTTTAACTCTTCTTTCATAATAGCCTATCCATTTCATTTATTCATATATGCATGCTTTCAAGAAGCTTTAGTCTTCACTATAAGTTTTTTCTCATTTCACTATTACTCCTATACTAAATTCAATATACTCAACATACTACTAAAGAGAAATATAAACATATCTCTCCTCCTACTACCTATTACGGGTAGTAGGAGGGAGTATGGAGAGAATAGAAGCTATTGTGTTACTTCATGCTTACCTTTAATACTAAGTAAAGCCATCTCTAAAGTGACCATAGACTTGGTAATCTCTTTATCAATACCGTCTAAACGCTGAGTTAACTCATCTAGGTCAGAAGGTATCTCTTTATCCCGAGTGAGCTCTTTTAGCTGGTCTTGTATAACACTCAAATAAGATTGTGCATCTAAATTTATGCTATTTAAAGCAGCCGTATCGTGTACTTTAAATTCATCCAACCGTTTCATTATAGTAACTACGGCATCTTGCGATAAACCATTCTCCTTATCGACAGCTTCCTGTAATTTACCATGTAACGTCGTGATGAGCATCCGAGGGGGAAGTTGGATTATAGAGAAACGGTGTATGAGTCTTTCTATATCTGTTAACAAGCTATGTGAAAGTAGCAGTTTTCTATCGGACAAAGAAGCATTGACTTCAGTAATAGAAGTAATTAATGCTTTATTGGCTTCAGCCAGAGTAGCCTGTAGATTATGACCTTTTTCCATCAGTCCTTCTACTTCTTTAATCTTACCCTCTAGTCGGTGGTCTACTAGGTAAGACTTCTGGTCTATTATCTTTTCCTTCAGTTTTAGCTTTCGATATTCCTCATTAGCACTTAACTTAGCTAACTTAGTGACGTAGTATACGACGACTAAGAAAGGGATAACCAAAATAGCAATTTCACTATACGTTAATGTAATCATAGTTAGTTCCTTTTATTTATCGTTAGATGTCTCTTTGGGGTCTTCCAAAAGACCTCCTTCGGATTTATACAGGTATCCGTACTTGTCACGCTTATCCCACGCTATAATACGGATAATGAAAAAGAAGATACCAAATAGGGTACCTAATCCAAAGATACTCAATATCTGTAATAATGATAATCTCATTTTAAATACTCCTTCTGTTATGTCTGCATGGCTTTATGTACACCTGAATGAATATTCGCCCACAGGGTATCCCAGTCTGTCGCATTAATATTATCCAAAGAGGAAACGGCTACTGCTTTTAAAGACTTCGTAAAAGAGAGGCACTGTTGATTATCGGGTAAACCAATTACCTTTAAGAAACCAAACCACAGGGATACAAAGCGTTGTGGGTTTCCTTGGTAGATGTAGGTTAACACATATTGATTATCCCTTTTCTCGAAAGCCGTGCCAGATACATTTCTATCTACAGAGGTAATGGATACGACAAGATTATCCTCATGATAGTACATGATGTAATCCTGTTCCTTATCAAAACCGGTAGACATGAATATCTGCTCCACCATGCCTTTTACCAGTTTCTCTTTGTCTTTCGTATCCGTATATTGTTTCTGTAAAGCTTCTCTTACTGATAACACTTTATACCGGTTATCTTTAGTCTTGTCTCCATTTTGATACTTAGAGAAACTATTGCTAATGTGATCGAACCACTGAGTGACTTTACTACCCGTGCTTTCAGGGAGGATGACTTCATTGATAAAGGTTTTCATAATTGATTAATCTCCTATATCTAGATAGAGACTGAGTTGAATAAAAGAGAATATACACTCTCTGACCTTAAGATAATATATAACTGAAAATATTTAAATCATAATAGTGTATTAGCGTGGATTTTGTAGGATTTCTTATATACATAGCACAGGAGTAATCTAAAATGAGTAACAGTCTGATTAAAACACACCCGAATGGGAATGTCGATGTACATACCAGTCATACGAAAGACTATAGTAATCTGGAAATGAATCCTAATGGTAATAAAGAGATTACGGTTAGTGGTCCTTTAGCAGAAGTGTTCACACAAGCGTTAAACCAGCTATACGCTAAAGACAATAGCGTACTATACGCTAATGGTGATAATCATCAATTAGCCGATAAAGCGCAAAGTGAAGGTGAATTACAAGGAGAGCCTAATAGTGAGAGAGATAAAGTCTCTCCTATGGTCGTGACGGCTGATGGTAATTTAACAGGATTAGAGAGCCTCTTACCTAAGAGTATCCCTGAAGTCGTGAAGAATCGTAAGGGTAGACAATACGTCTATGTGACAGATGGTAATGAAGATATCAATGTAGATAAACTAAGAGGCGTAATCGAGGACTATGGTAGTGGATTTCATTTGGTATATGAAGGTTATAGTGATAATAAAGACTTATATACGCTACGTCAAATGGTGATAAAACATGAAGGTACCATATGGCGTACGGCAAGTATATAAACAATAGATAAAAAAAAATAAACATATCTCTCCTCCTACTACCTATTACGGGTAGTAGGAGGGAGTATGACGTGATGTATAAGAGTCGCTACTGATTACTTAATACGCTGTCCTGCTTTATATCCTGCTTCGTACATATCTAAAAGCTGATTAGCTCTTGCTTGTTCTTCATTACGGACCTCATGTACTCACATCATGCTATGCGCCCTTATATTGGCATGAGTGTCATACTGAAAACGTGCTTTAAATAAGTAATAGGTATAACTACCCGGTGGGACACATGAAGGTACAGGATGTAGTTTATCAGATACTAAATCCACTATCTTATTCTTCAATTTACCATAACCCATTTAAGACTCCTCTTCGGCATCACCTACGATGTACCCTTTCTCAATTAAGTACTCGGGAGTGTAGGTAGTGTATATCACTGTCTCCATAGGGGACTTCGTGCTGTTTATCGTAAAGCCCATTAAGGGAGTGATGGTTTTATTCTGAACCAATCCTGCTTCTATATTGATAAAACAATTACGGCCTTCAAACGCATCGGTCATCATGTCCAATTCCTGTTCAGGCGTCAAGCATATCTCATCCCAAGGATGGACACAGTAAGTAGGTAGACTATAGGCATTAGCCGTCACGATAAACCCTCCATCGACGTCTCTAGCGGTAAAAGCACACCCACGGATATAGAAGAAAGTAGATAAAGAAAGATTAACGACATCATTAGCTTCTGCGGTTTCTTCTGCCGACACCCCTACCTCTAATGTAACCTCTTCTCCTTCTACTACCTCTTCTTCTCCAATAGCGTGGGTTATCGTACGGAATAGAGGATGACGGTGAGTGAATGTAGTCTCCCCTCCTAATTCCTTACCGTATACCTCAAAGGGTACAGATATACGTTCTTCACTAGGATACTCGTATTTGTAGTCATGAGTAAACCGTACGTGTCTTAATAACAATTTGTATACGTTATAGAGGTGCTTTTGTATTGCCCGTTTACGCTGCTCCGGGGTAGATTCTTTTCCATTTACGTTTACGTGGGTAGTGACTCGGCAGCGATAAACAATGTAAGGGCGATTGACATTCCAGAAACCATCTTCTAAATTACAGTTTTGCAAGTTGATGTTCATATACTCATTTTCCTGTACGTTTTGCGTATATACGCAGTTTACACTAAGATTAAAGGGTAGGTATTACTCTACTCCTTAATCCCTCTCTAATTGGCTCTACGAGCCAGTAATCACCATTGATTACTAAGAGAGTAATATATTGCTATAATCTTTTTAATCATCGACATTATTATTGATATTTATTCGGCTAGGTAGCACACTGTTTATATCTGTATCTCTAGTAAGATTGTCTCTATTACGAGTAATATATTCAAACAACCTAGCAGTATTATCGTCTATATGTTGTTTTGCTAATGTATGTAGGACCAACTGCGATATCACTAATTCACCCATCACCACTTTCACTACTGTTTCTTGTTTGATATCTACGGATAAATTTATTTCACAGTAGTTCTCTACCTGATAGCCTAATACCATATCTGGGTCCATGGGCACCTTTATTGAAATAACACTATTCCGTCTCAACCCTTCAACCATAATCGATAAATTGTTTTCTAGAAACACCCTGCTTCTAAAACGACATACTAAAGGCTCTAACAACATAATCGTAATGCGACCAATACTCAAATCCGTCTTCGTAAAGATGAGTTGTTCTAAATCATCTTTATTAGGGTAATTGAAGTAGGAGTGTTTAATTACCTCTTTAACGTGTCCATATACCTTTAAAGTATCTTCAATCGTGTCAGATGTCCTATAACCATCTATACACAAATCTATTACGTAAAATTTCCTACTGGCCAGAATGTCTTTTTCTAAACAAGATGACTCAAAGTCTAGTATCGAACTCTTCTTTAATCGATCTTTACTGAAGACATGTGAGCTAAAGTAATGAAATAACTTAGCAATCGTAGCTTCAGTTAGCATTCTTCTAAACTGGTGCATAGTAACATTTCCTTCTGAAAAGGAGATTAACCCTCTAACATAAAGTCTTCTAATAATTATGTTTACTAAGTATCTAAATAAGATATTGGTAGTATCTTTCGTGGGCCTAAAAATAAGTTTTTGATGATATATAATTCAACCCCCCATTTGCTCACGAAGAAGTTAAAGTTTTTTCTTAATAATTTCAACAACTTACAAAAATCGAGTCAAAAATATGCCAAATAAATTTTTTCAAATTAAAAAATCGCTTCTTGTCCCAAATATAATTTTATCATTTTCTCATCACTTTAATATACATGACACCAGAGGGGGCTCCCGCCCCCAATAAATAATATATAATACTATATATATATTAAT